>BNJU01000649.1_pt1 | contig 249037 bp, 380 predicted proteins | sample 8539281 | NCBI WGS metagenome assembly BNJU01 (sample SAMD00202456, study PRJDB9452) | human saliva metagenome | isolation source: human saliva | place: Japan | reverse complement strand
AATTTCTCCTGATAATAACATAAATGAGTTTTGCTATGTTCCTTAAAATCCTTTTGAAAACATATCCAACATAATGTAATTTGGCTGTTTTTATCATCAGCTGGCTGTTCCTCCGGCACAGAGCCAAATGCATCGTGTAGGACTGCAATCTTTTCTTTTATTTGATAAATACCTATTATGCCATAGGTGTCTAAAATTAACACCTTCAAGTATAAGTGGATAAGCTCTTACCATATTACTGTCCTTTCATTTAATAGTACAGGCATTACTGTGTGTTTCCATAATTTTAACACTAATCTTAGCTAAAGTCACTATTTATATGCACAAAACGGTATTGCTATGCCCCTTATCATTTAACACCCTAAAAAGGAGTAGCTACTCCGGGGATAAGCTTTATAATGTCCGTTAACCCTACGACTGGTTATAACATATAAGACAAAAATTCCAGTGCTTTCCCAAAAACTATTTAATAAACCCTTTTATTTAATTACGAAATGTGATATAATTTACTCAATGAGTAAAGGAGGCCTACTATGGAAGAAAAGACATTTCAGAATAGGATGAGAGAACTGCAGGAATCTACAGGGCTTAATAGAAAAAGAATTTTGTGAGCAATTTGATATTCCTTACAGAACAGTGACAGAATGGGAGTTAGGACATAGAAATGCACCACCGTATGTATTTAGATTTTTGGAATATTATATCCGCATGCAGGAGTTGATGAAAGAAAAGGGTGTTGAGAAAAAGCATAAGATAGCGACATATGTGCGTGGAGTGACAGGTTTCAATAAATTTTAGTATAAGCAGGTGAATTTATGATTACTGGTGTTGATTATATCTTATATACGAATAAAAAGTCAGGATGCTTTTTACCAAAAAAATAAAGGAGAGTATTCCGTTTTGGGAAAAGCCATATATTGTTATTGATAATGAAGATGAAACAACGGATATTTATATTTCCCAAAATGAAGAGATGTTTCAGCTAATGGATGAAAAAGGGTTTTTATATTGATAAAGCATCCGGGAAGGCCCATTTTTACTGATTTTTAATAGTGGTTATTCATTAACCGTAAGCCGGATAACATTAGTACTTCCTGGAGAAATTGATGAGTCGAAATTTGCCAAGCAAGTGTACGATTGGATTAAGTCGATTCTTTAAAAATATATCAATTAATCTCTAATATTCAACCTCCTGTTTACTCCTTTTTACTGTCATTTTACAAAGCACAAGATTCTCCGCCTCATCACTGATAAATACACTGTTTTCTAAAACATCCATTATCCTGTATTTTGTAAAACCCCTTGGAAATGTGACATCAAGAAGTTCATTGTCAGATAGTCTAAGCAATTTTTGTTTTCCCTTCCATTCGTCTGTCTTAAATACAGGTGATAAAATAAGATATTCTTTATCAGCACTGAATTTCCCTCTCATGCCATGCTTACCGGGAAGCTTTGCAAGTTTTTCATTTCCCCAGATTTTCTTTTTGTAAACTCCGTCTTTAGTAATTTCCACATACCAATAGAACTTAAATTGAGATAGGCCGCAAGGATTAATTATATCAGCTTCTATGAAGGCATAAATTGCCTCATCCTTTATCATAAGGCTGCCTATCTGCGGATAAGAGTAGTTAAAATCCATTTTATGGTAAACACCATCTGCCTTTTCTAAGGATTCCATAAATCTCTTCCTTACTTTTTCCTCTGTAAACACAGGAGTTAAGGCACTATCCCAGCAAAGTGTGTTGGTTTCTCTGTCATAATTAAAAAATGTAAAGCTGTTTGCAGCACAAACATCTCCACCCACCCTGCAGATAACAGGAAATTTTCCTTTTTCTGAAAGCGTAGAAATTTCTGTGATATACTCACCTGCACATTTATTCTTACTTTCTACCTTATGTATTTCTCCCGAATCAGATAATCTAAGAACTTCTCCATCTTCTCCGCCGACAATTAAAATGTCGGAGCCTGCATCAAGCAACAAAGGATTGTTCCATTTTTCCTTTTGTACAGGAAAAGGTATAAATGTACTCTGTCCACCCTTTATCAGGAGAATACCATAGCTTCCTCCATCATTGCTGCACTAGATAACAAATTCATCTTTTCCTCTTGCAAAGTGATTTTTGGCATTTATGGGTGCATACTGATATGCCAGACTTCCCAGCTTAAATCCCGGAAATTTCCACTCAGAAATCTTGTCTAAGTTTATCTTCATATTATTCTACCCTGTCTCCTTTCATAGTTTCTGGTCGAATTTATGATAACATAATTTTATTGTTTTGTGTATATTTTTACTCGTTTATACTGACACTTTATTTTACCATTTATAACAAAACGATATTTTCTCACCTTAGTTTTTCTAGACTATCACATCATTATTACTGCCTGCATACTCCCGAAATACTTCGCAAACCTATAAAGTCTGATTTTTCAGTATCTTTTTACAGGTTAAGAGGTATAATTCAACTGTCGCAAAAATTTGCGACAGTTCAAAATGAGGGTGGTAGAGAGGTTGAAAGGTTTTATTGAGTATTATAACCTCGATGTTATTATCTCAGTCGGCTATTATGATTGTATTGACCGTTTTAGCCCTCTGATTATATAATAATAACAGATTGAAACTGTGGAAGTCTCAGGCAAGAGTTGTTAAGCTAACCTTGCCTGCTACATCCTTCCATCAGGAAATATAATCTGTCTTACTATGTGGGTATTTGCCTCATATTTCTTATCGTACTTAGAAGCCAATTTCTCAAACTCTTTGTTCTTCTTAGAGTGCTTGTAAAAATGCACATTGCTTGGTCTTAAGATTTAGTATAACAGGAAGTATGGTATCTGCCGTAGTGGCAGCAGGGGCATACTGTTTCAGTAGCGAGTCTTTAGTACAGGTGCAAATTGTAATGGCTTAAAGTCTAAGAGGTTTTTCATATTTTTCAAAGCATAAATGCTGTAATTTCGACTTACACAAATCAGGAAGTTTACTTACATTTTGCAAGCTGACACACTTCTGCAGCTTCCAAATTAGGCAGGTTTGCAAGTATATCAAGGTCATTCATTTTAGGCAGGTGAAACAGGTATAAGCCGGTAATCGTCTTATTTCCATAAAGCTCAGACAAATCCCCGGTATTGCCGCCTGAAATCGCCAAATTTTTAAGCCTTAGCGCTCATTTTATAAATGAATATGAATCTAGGGGTAATCCCGTGTAATTTCAGGCTTTGTAACTGCTTTTAACTCTGAAATTGCCTCTATATATACACTTATGTAAGCCTAAGACTTTTAATTCGGTAAACCTTGTTAAAGGCTTCAAATCAAAGGATTTGGTGCAATATCCAAGTCAAGGCTTTCTAAAGAAGCAGGAATTTTAACAAGGAAATCCTCATCCTCTATCTTAGGTGTTTCCACACATAGATGCTTTAGTGCAGGCAGTTGATAAATTGCATCAATCCCCAATATCCCCGAGGAAGCTTCTATAGATAATTTTTCTTACTTTATCCATAACTTTAGAAAGCTTAAATCACAGCTTCCATATGTGTAAATACGAAACTCGGTGTGCGGATATTTGTAAAATATTCCTCATTTAGCCTTTGCAGGGTAGATATATCTAAAGGAAGTGTGTCTGTCTGCAAAGTATCTGCACCACCACTTCTAACAATTTGCTTTATTTCACCAGTTGTTAGCTTTCCTCTAAAATCAATTCTATCTTCTGAAAACAAAAACTCCCATCACATCTACCCTGTCTCCTATTTGTATTATTATAAAAATAACTTAGCTCTCTCCTTTGAAAGCAACCCCTCATCCACCAGCCTGTTTACAAAATTATCTTCATATCTTTCAAAATCCTCTGCACAACCTACATTTTGGGCAAGAAGTAATATAGCAGACATCTATTGTCTCAGATTTTGAATTATTACTGAGCTCTTTCTCTATGTATTCACATAAGCTATCCAAAAACCTCATAGTTTTCCTTGTCCGCTTTTTCAAAATCAGCGTTCCAATCTATTGATTCAAGCTTTTTGTTTTAAATAAAAATAAATCAGTATTATCCATAATTATAATAATCCTTTACCCCAATACCAATTGTATTCCAATGTTTTTCTTCATCATTCTCACGCACAATCCTATGCTGGAATTTAGAAAAAGAATAGCATAAGTCTGCCTCACTATCATCAACTTCATTGTCATGTACGGTCATTATCTCAATCAATTCATCTGCATCTGTTTCAAAAACTGATATGCCATAGATATACGGTCTGAGAATACCCTCAATTCCTGCAAGAAACTCAATGAATTCCAGTTTACCGTCTTTATCAAAATCGAGTCCTAATTCACTATTAAAATAAAAATGCCTGTAAGACTCTCCACCATAATTCTCAAAAATTCTATCCGGTTTCCCAAGCAGCTCCTGCACCTTATCTGCTTTCATTCCAAGTAAAATTTCCTTGTCATCAAGCTTTATCTTCTCAAGTGGAAATACTTCAGCTCTCATTCTGCTTCCTCCTATACTATCTCGCAAAGCTCGTGCAAATTTTTGATTATATAAGTTGGCTTAAGATTGGTATCATTTACATCTTCCTTAGGGTTGTACCAACAGGTGTCAATGCCTGCATTAACACCACCCTGTATATCACTTGTAAGCGAATCCCCTATAATAACCGCCTGACTTACATCATCTATTCCTGCCTCAGCTATTACCCTCTCAAAAAAATGTATGCTAGGCTTTTCATAGCCAACTTCCTCTGATATAAAAATATTGTCAGCTATTTTATCAAGACCTGAACGCTCTAACTTCTTTTTCTGAGCAATGGCGGTCCCATTGGTCACAATGATAATTTGATAATTCTTCTTCTGAGCCTTTATTATATCAAGGGCATCATCATTAAATACTATAGTATCTCCGAGGGCAAGCTGATATGCCTTGTTAAATTCAGAGGCAGCATCAGTCCTTATTCCCTCTTTTAAGAAGAATTCCTCGAATCTCTCCACTAGAATCCTCTCCTTTTCCATCTCGCCACATTCTAAGAGTTTCCAGTATTTCTTGTTTATTTGGATATAGCAGGATAGCATTTCATCTGTACACTCACCGAGGTTAAACTTCTCAAACAAAGTCCTTATCGCCCTCTTCTCTGCTTTCTCAAAGTTAAGTATGGTGCCATCTATATCCCACAGCAAATATTTATATTTTTGACATAAAGCTTACTCCATTTAATTGATGTATTTAGGGATAAATGTTTACCTTTGTAACTCAGTCGCTTACTTTCATATCTTTTTATAAGATAATAAGTATCCTTAAACCTAAGATGCCATATTTCTTTATCAGCCGTAATTTCCTCGTATATATCATCCAGGGTATGTGCCGGTGCCAACATACCCAAAAATATAGTCCTCAATACAACTTCTCCTATTTTGTAAAGCTTATCAAGTAAAAGCCCCAAATCCTTGTGATTAAACCAACAGTCAGTATCAAGTGCATATTTTGTGTTACACATCTTACAGGCAATTTTGCTGTTAAAAAAGTCCTCCATAGTCGGCTTATCCTTTTGCAAAAGCCTTGTGCAGGCAAGGTGATATTCTATCTTTCGAGGGCTCACATCAACATCTGAAACAAAAATCACTCCGTATTCATTTTCAAATTTAACTGCAAGCACATCTCCTACCTTAAAAATACGGCTCTCTCTTTACTTTTGCCTTTGGTACTTTAAGAGGCTTTGGATTCTCGCTTTGCAACTGAACAGCCAGTTTATCAAGCACCTTCTGTCTTTGCTTTTTTGCCTTACTGTCAATTTCAAGCCAGAACTCATCTGCTCCATTTTCTATTATTTTAAGAGCCTTAGTTTTTATTTCCTCCGGTAAATGCCCTATCTTCCACAAAGAATAAGCAAGTGCTGTCCAATAAATCTCTGTATAAAAGCTATCTGTGCAAAAATTCTTCTCATCATTTAGCACATCTTCAATTATCTTCTCGACATCTTCTCCATTTTTATATCTATCTACAATTGTATTATAAATATCATAACCGTCATCACTATCAATTACCTTTTACCCCGTCTATTGCCATAATAGCCTCCTGTCCACTCAGAAATCTTATCTGATTTTATCTTAATAACGGCTCCCCTACACCTCAATCACTGTTATCTCATGCTTTGTAAAAGGTATGTATTTCTCCAAAACATCTGAAGTTTTAAGCTTCATATAACTTGTTGTAGTGCCGTCAGTGCAGCCATACCACTCATTTTCAAGTACCTCTTTGTCAAATACAATCCTCACCTTATTTTCTGTGTCCATAATGCTGCTAAGCACCGTTGTAGCCCCAATCTTCGTGCCAAGCATACTAAAAAGCAGCTCTTCCGTGGCAAATGAAACCCTTGAGATTCCAAGTGCCGCACTAAAATCCTTGGTCACAAAAAGGCTTACCGTCAAGGGTTACAAATAAATAAAAATTAGTCTGCTGCCTATTGCATAAAAACAGGGTTTTAACTGTCTTCATGTCAAGTCTCTCATTGATTAGAGCGCAGTCCTCCATTGTGATAGCAGGGTCATTGTCCACCCTCTCAAAGTGAATATCAAGGTCTGCAAATGTCTCATAAATCCTTTGCTGAAGCTCACTTTCAAATACTTTTGGAGCCTCAGTTTTTACTTCACTCACATAAAACATAATCTATCTCCTATATTATCCCACAAGCTATAGTCGTCCTGTACCATATTTTAAATGATATGTGGAAAAAGTTACAAGATAAAATTGTCAGAGGACAAGTATTTCCTGCTTTACACTTTTTAAAAAATATTATTCCGGTTATAATTTAGTTATTTTTGTGTTTTACAATGCACACATAGAAAAGGAGGAAATAACATAGGTATAATGCTTGAAACAAAGGGGCTTACCAAAAAGTACAAACATCAAACAGCCCTTAACAATGTATCTATTCAGGTGGAAAAAGGCAGTGTTTACGGTCTGCTTGGTCCAAACGGAGCCGGCAAGTCCACACTCTTAAAGCTGATAACAAGGATGATTCCTAAAAGCTCTGGCAGTATTGTCTTTGAAGGACACGAGCTAAATACTAACGACTTACTTAAAATAGGTGCAATAATCGAAGCTCCTGCAATTTACCTAAACTTAACTGCTTACGAGAATTTGGAAGTTCTTACTACCCTGCTAAATATTGATAAATCAAGGATTAACGAGGTTCTGAATCTGGTAGGCTTAGAAAATAACAGTAAAAAAATAGCAAAGGAATTTTCTCTTGGTATGAAGCAAAGGCTTGGTATCGCTATGGCACTAATAGGCTCCCCATCCCTCCTCATCCTGGATGAGCCTACCAACGGACTTGACCCCCTTGGCATACAGGAGCTTAGAGAACTCATCAAATCTTTAGCAGGGCAGGGAATTACAATCATTTTATCAAGCCATATTTTTGAGCGAAGTCTGGCAGGTTGCAGACAGAATCGGAATAATCAACAAAGGCCATCTAAGCTATGAGGGCGAGAATCATACAGACAGCAACACCTTAGAAGCTTTATTTATGGAAATTATAAAAAGGATGTGAGTAATAATGATTAATATGATTAAAGCGGAATTTATCAAAAGGGAAAAAAAGAGGGCAAATTCAAAGCTTATATTCATTGTACCTGTGGTGTTTGTAGTATTTAACCTGCTTATGGTAAGCCTTATGGGGCAAAGTTCTGCCGGTAAAAGTTATATCTTAGCTACATCATTTAACTGGTATCCTGTTATGATTCTCCCGATTGTCCTAAGCCTTTTAGCTGTAAATATTATGGCTAAAGAGAAGCCTGAACATCTTGGAAGGTATAACAGTATGAATCTAAGCATAGGCAAGATGATGATAGCAAAGAATATCGTAGTTTTTTCAGAGCTTTTTGCCATACTTTTTCTCTCATCTTTACTCATATATATCGTAGGGAAGATGATACTTGGCGAAACAATCTTCATCCATACGCTTATTATAGCTACACTTTGTCTATTTGTTGGAAGCCTGCCCATTGCCACCTTATCTCTCCTTATATACAGGCTGTTTAACAAAAGGCTTCCCGTTATTATAATCAACTTCCTGTTCACCTTTCCATCTGCGGTAATTGCAGTTACTAACTACTGGGAGTTCTTTCCCTGGGCTTACAACCTTCGTATACTAAGCCCCATTATAGGAGTGCATCCAAACGGTACCTTCCTAAGCCTTGGCTCGCCTATGCTTGACATCAGCCCTGTATACACAGGTTTAGCATTAAGCCTTACCCTCTGCTTTGCTGTAGATGTATTTATCCTTGTTAAAGAAAGAAGAAAAACCCATGCTTAATATTTTAGTCTCCTACTTTAAGAGAACCAAAAGGACTCCTGTCAGGGTGGTGGTATTTCCCTGCCCTTTGCTGTTTTCCTTTATCTTCAGTGCCTACCTACAGACCTCAGCCCTCTTAAGAGGAATGGAAATCACATCATTTTATGCGGTATTTACCATACTTGCCTGCTTTTCAATCAGCTTTTTTGTACCAATGCTGTATGATATCGACAAAAAGGCAGGTAACTATGCCAACGACTTAAGGTGCGGTATAGGCAGGATTAAGCTGTTTCTTTCCAGATTTCTCTTTATCCTCCTGCTTGTAGTGGCAATCGAGCTAATTGCTACCCTGCCTTTTTTGACATTTTTATTACTTAGGGGTATAACTGTCTCAGGCATCCATTTTATCCTATGTGTGAGCATTTGTCCGGTAACTTTTATGTGCCTTATCCCCATTTATCAGTTCGTTAGCCTCAAATACAGCTACTCCGGAAGCATACTTGTGGGAGCCATTTCTACACTCACAGCCATTCTGCTTGGAACAACAGACCTGGGGCAGGGTGTCTGGTATTTTTGCCCCTTTGTTTATCCTGTTAAGCTGATTTTCGGGTATATAAGGCAGCAATTTACACCGACAGAGGTACTGCTTTTTCTTGCCTTAGCCCTTTTTATAGCCTTAGTGGCTTTACCTCTGCTTTGTTTTTGGTATAATAATTGGGACGGCACTACTAAGATGGAGGAATGAGATGAGACTTCTGATAATTGATGATGATAAGGATTTGCTAAAGCTCCTTAAGCTGACTTTTGAAAAGGAGTACGAAGTTGATACCGCTCCCCTTGCAAAGTCTGTGAAGCCTGAAGTGCTTGGTAAGTATGACCTTATTATTCTTGATGTTATGATGGAGGAAATGAGCGGCTTTGACTTCCTTGCAAAATACAGGAGCCTTTGTAGACGCCCCCATTATCCTGCTTACAGCAAAAGGATTTTTGAAAAGGATAAGCTTGAGGGGCTTGCCCTGGGCGCAGATGATTACCTTACCAAGCCTTTTTCTCTGGCTGAAATCAGAGCAAGGATAGCCGCCCATATAAGGCGTGAAAAGAGGGAAAGACATTCAAGGCTTGTGGATTATCCTATATCCTGTGATTTGCTTTCTAAGAAAATCTTTTTGTGGTGATACGGAAATTGAGCTTACAAACAGCGAGTATGAAATCTGTGAGCTCCTGCTAAAAGAATAGAAACTCTGTATTTTTCAAGAGAAAATCTATACTACAATTTATGGTTATGATGCAGAGGGAGACAGCCTACTACCATAACCGAGAGAGTCAAGCTGATAAGAAGTAAATTTGCAAAGTTTAATATAGATCCAATTAAAACTATATAGGGAGTGGGTTATCAATGGGAAATAAAAAGAAGTTTAACATATCTAGTCTGGAAATATGCGGCTCTTGAGCTAGCTTATACCTTTGAGTCATTATACTTTTTCTTTTGCAGGCCTTAGTTTACTTGCAGTTAACGGCATCATCTACCCTGCCAACTATGCAAGTTCAAATGCCTCCATCATCGAAAAAAAGAGTTTAATGGGGCGACCTGAATGTGAGTGATATACCGTTTTATTATGATTATCTGTATATGGAAAATGGCAGAGTAATACAGAATACCATAGGAGATAATTATAAGGCAGAGGTGGAAACTGCCTTAAAAACAGGCTCCTCAGCCACCAATACGATAATCAGAGCCAAGTATTTTTAAGGCTTATACAAAGGGTGGTAAAACTCTGGTAATAAAATACCGTGTAAGCGCAATATTTGCAATTAAAGGCCTGTACAAGCTTGTAAACAATTTCGAGAGCCTCTACATCCTTATCACCCTGTTTATATGGATGGTTGGCTTTGTTCTGCTGATTATAAGGCTGTCAAAGCTGTTGAGAAGAGAAATTAAAAAGATTGCCTCTGCCAATGAAAATATTAAAAAGATGGATTTGGATTACACGAGGGAGTCCTCTAAATACAGAGAAATAGACGGTGTGCTTACCTCCATTGATGTACTTGCAAATAATCTGAAAGTCTCACTTAACAGGCAGTGGGATATACAAAATGCCCAAAAAGAGCTGATAGACTCAGTTGTACATGACATCCGCACTCCTATCACCCTAATAAAGGGCAATTTTGAGCTTTTACAGGAGGAAAACCCTGACCTTTCATCTGAGAGGTTTGCTGATATTACAAATGGTATGGCAAGGCTTGAAGGCTATATTCGTAAGCTAACGAACTTTTCATATCTAATAGAGGGTAAGAAGGATACAGTAAGCGAGAGTGTTATTGATTACTGGATAGATGTAATTTCAGCCATATGCAGGGCAAATGAGTTTAATGTGAATATAGCGCAAAGGAACTCTTCAGAGGTAAAGCTTGATAAGGAGGCAATAGCCGTAGCTTTGCAAAACATTGTAAACAACTCTGTCGAGCATTCCACAAAGGGCAGCGATATTTCAGTTGCATTTAACGACACTGTAACTCAGTTTGAAATAGTTATAAGGGATGAAGGAAATAGGCTTTGATGAGAGCCTAATCCCTGTACTTACCGAAAAAAATTCATATCAAGCAAGGAGACTGATGAGACTTCAAAACACGGTATCGGTCTGTCAATCGTAAAAGGATAGTTACTGCAAATGATGGAGATTTGTACTTAAAGAATTATTCAGATACAAAAAAAGCGGCGCCGGTAAAAAAATGGTTTTTAGGAAAAATCTAAGTTAATAGGATGAAGAGGGCTACCGGCTAAGAGGTGCCCTCTTCGTTTTTTATATACAAAAATGCAGCATAAAGTGGAACTATTTTTTTCCCATCTTCAAAAGCAAAATTTTTCGCAGAAAGCTTGATGGCATATTCAGGCTTATAGGTATCCATATACATTTTCAGGCTCTTAGCCCTTGTATTATCCAGCAGACTTTACTTCAACGGGGAATGAGTTTTCCTTCTCTTTGTATGATAAAGTCAACTTCCCTCACGCTCGGATTCCCAGTAATATGTCTTGTATTCATTTATTAAGAGCTGTATATTGACATAATTTTCAGCCATACCACCCTTAAAATCATCTAACTCATCCGACATATACAAGATATCACTCGCCTGTAAGTCCTTTTTGGCACACAGCAAGCCTGTATCCGATACATAAATCTTAAAAGAATCAATATCACGATAATTCTCCAGTGGCTTTTTTTATCTGCTCTACCTTATACACCTGTGATGCGATTCCTGACAAGCACAGCCATTCTATAGCATTTTCAAATTCAGCAGCTCTGCCTCCCTTTTTAATAAGCTTATACTGAAATCTGGTATTTTTCTTTGATAACTGAACAGTTATATTGTCATATGTAAGCCTTGTCTTCTTGATTTCATTAAGATTATTGTATTTGCTCATATCATTTAAATAACTTACAAGCAGGGTTTCCTGAGTGTGTCTTACAAGAATATAATCCTTTTGTCCCCACATATTGGAGTACACATTCAGGCATACCTCCCACAGCAGATATTGCCTGTATAGTCCCATCGCGGCATCGTGTAAGGCCGATGGCATTGCTCTATCCTCATCAAAGCATTTTTGATTTGTTCAACAAGTTCATCCTCACCGAGCGCAAGCATAAACTCTTCAATATCCATTGGATAAAGCGTTTTTAGGTCAACTTTTCCTACAGGGAACGAAAACTTCTCTCTATTTACCGCAACTCCAAGCAGGCTTCCCGCTACAATGATATGGTATTCAGGGGCATCTTCACAAAAATATTTAAGTGAAGTTAACGCCCTCTCACAAAGCTGTACCTCATCAAAGACAATCAAAGTCTTTTCCTTTACAATAGTCTGACCTGAAATATGTGATAATATCGGAATAAGATAATCAGGCGCTATATTTTTCTTCGAAGGTTTCACTTAGCTTTGGATTGGTTTCAAAATTAAAATACACAACATTTTCATAGTAATTTCTTCCAAATTCAAGGATAGAGTAAGTTTTACCAACCTGCCTTGCTCCCTGTAAAATAAGCGGTTTACGATGCGGATTGTCTTTCCAATTCTTAAAATAATTCATAATTTTTCTATCCATAACCACCCTCCGTCTATTTGCTGATTTAAGTATAGCAAATATTCGTGTAAAAATAAAGGTTTTTTTCTGGCAAAATTTACACTTAATTACATGAATATTTTACTAAAACTTACACTAACCGACAGGAACCTGTTCTAGGTCAACAAAATTCTCTCCTCTTATACTATATCATCTTTAGTCATATTGACTTTTTATCAATAAGTTAGATTTTACTAACTGTTATATTGCATTTATTCTGTCTACTTGTTAAACTAAAATTTGCATTTTTTTAACAAAGAGAAAGGAAGACAGAAAAATGAAAGTCAGAAAAATCTACCAAAAGCACTATCAATATTTCTTGTATTATTCTTGGTGATTTCTATCTTTCCTATGAATCTATTTGCAAAAACAGATTCCACTTATTTGGATAAGATAGAAAAATCACTGCAAAAAGTCCCGGCATCAAAAGAGGTCGAATTCATAGTCACCTTGAAGGCAGAGGCAGACTTAACTAAAGTAAAGCCCGAAGATGTCGTGGATACCCTAAGGGATACAAGTGAAAAAGCCAGGAAAGCCTTATTTCATTTGTTGAACGAAAAGTAAAAAGACGGAGACATATCCGAGTACAATTCATTCTTCATTATAAACAGTATCTACATCAAAGGAAGGGCAGAACTCATGAGAAAAATCGCCCGTAGGGAGTGATGTAGAAAGCATTCGCTTAAATCATACCATCGTTTCTGATAAGGAAGAAATTGTAAAAAGAAAAAGCAGCCTATCTGAAGTCACTTCTTATGTTCCTTGGAATCTTGAATCCATTCAGGCAGACCGCGTGACAAAGACCGGCAAGAATATTGTAGTCGGTATTATTGATTCCGGTGTAAATGCAAATCACCCCGAACTTCAAAATGCCCTACTTCCCGGAGGTTTTAAAGACTTTGTTGAACCCACAAATACTGAGCCAAAAGATGAAACCGGGCATGGTACCCATGTCGCAGGCACCATTTTAGGACGAACCATAGGTATAGCAAGGGATGCAAAGCTCATCGTTGCAAGAGTCTTTAATAAAGAAGGAGAGGCAAGCGATGATGGACTTCTTGCCGCCGGACAGTGGATACTTGAGAAAAAACCTCAGGTGGTTAACAACTCCTGGGGAGGCAACAGAGATGACAGCTTTTACGATGACATTGTTAAAAAATGGAAGGCCGCTGGTATAGTCCCTATCTTCTCCTCAGGCAATACAGGAGAGTACAATGCAGGCGGTGAGGGCTCTATAGGAAGTCCTGCCTCCCTTGAAGATTCATTTTCAGTAGGTGCCTTAACAAAAGAGGATAAAGCTGGCCAAGTTCTCTCTTAGAGGTCCTTCCAAGTTAACCGCTAAATTTAAGCCTGAGATATCCGCTCCCCGGAGTAAATATCTTATCTGCTGACTACAAGGGGCGGTTATGTGCTTAAAACAGGAACCTCCATGGCAGCACCTCACGTTACAGGGGCAGTTGCCCTTATCTTAGAGGCAAATAGAAACCTAAGTGTAGATAAGGTTGAGGACATCCTTAAGTCAACCGCCACTCCTTTGACTGACGACCATTACATAAGTTCTCCAAATATGGGCTATGGCTACAGTAAGTTAAACGTGTACAAGGCGGTAGAAGCAGCTCTTGGAAAGGATGTAGATAAGTTCGCCGCATTTACGGGACAAACTCTTATTCCGGGAACAGACAACATCCTCCCTGCTATAGAAGCGACTACACCTAAGAAGCTGTACAACGCCTACGACTATGAGTTTGAAGCTAAGGTTTCTGACAATGTAGGTGTTAAGAGCGTAAATCTGTACTACAAAGCAGGCGTGACTGAGACATTTACATCAAAGAGCTTTGAGCTCTACTCAGGTAATAAAAAGAGCGGAACCTATACCGTTACCATCCATCCTTCTGATTTACCTGTGGGAAATGCAAGCTACTACATCGAGGCTGTCGACTACTCAGGTAATAAATATAAGACCGATACCATCTCAGCCACTGTAGAAACCGGCATAAAGCCCGGATATTTCAATGATTTTGAGAATGGTGCAGACGGCTTTGTCTTTGGTGGAAAGACACCTATGTGGGAGGTCGGAGTGCCAACCTATGGACCAACATCAGCACCAAGTGGTTCAAATGTAGTCGGCACAAGGCTTAACGGCAAATATGACGGTCTTGTTAACTCTTTACTTATCAGCCCTCCTATTGACCTAAGCGATGTAACAGATGATGTGGACCTAAGCTTTAAGGACTGGTCAGAGCTTGACAACTATATGGGAGGCTTTGAAGATACAGCCGAGGTTTGGATTGGAGAGATAAATGAAAATGATTCCTCAGTAGACAAGATTTCATACCCTAAGGAGCCTGCGCTGATTAACCGCTACAGCAAGCGTTCCTGGGAAGAGCGCCATATCGACCTCTCTCCTTACAAGGGTAAAAAAATCGTTGTGATGTTTGCCCTTAGGTGGTCAGGTTACAGTGAAAGAAAGGCGGCTGGCTACTACATAGATGATTTCAAGCTTGAAGCCCTTTCAGGCAAGGCACCTCTTCCTCCAAGTAAAGGACTGTATGCAGAGAACTATGTTGGCTCAGGAAAGGTGAGGGTTCATTTTGAAAAGATAAATGATCCTGCCATCACAAAATATGCCCTTTACCGCTCCAAAAACTAAAGATGGCCAGTATGAAAAGGTAAAAAGAACAAAAACTCTCTGCTTATGCCTCCCATATCGAGGATATCCCTCTTCCACAGGAAGGCAGCTACTATTATAAGGTTGCCTCGATTAAGGGAAGTGTAGAAAGCGCACTTAGCGAGGCAGTTTCCGTAACATTTACAAAGGGCGATAAGTTCAAGTTCTATGACTTTGAAAGTGGTGAGCAGGGCTGGACTTCGCCTTCAGAGGCAAAGTGGGAAAGGGGAGAGACCAGTGACGATTATTCTGACGGTCCAACCACCAATTCAAAGACCAAGAATACAAACAGCCCTAACGTCTTTATGACAGGGCTTAACATACACAGAAAAACATAATTCAACTTACGAATTGGTTTCACCTGTAATTAACTTATCAAACATAAAAAGCCAATCTCTATTATCAGAATTGGTATAAAAATAGGTAGTGAGGATACCGATAGCTATGAAATTTGGTTTAAGACTGCTGAAAGCGAGGTGGGAAAAAGCCTTTAACTTAAATGACAATATTGATAAGAAAAATATCAACGGCCATGAGAGAATAAGCTCTACTTGGATTCTGGATGGAATTGAGATAGAGCCTAAGTTCTTAAAAGATTCATTTCAGATGAAATTTGTACTTAAATCAGGTAACGACTATTCCGGAGCAGGTTGGTACATTGACGATGTAGCTATTTTCAACACAGCTAATGTGGCAGAAACATCTACCGCTAATGAGTTACAGGCTACAAACGAAAAAGCTTCAACAACCACTAATACGGCAAACGCTATAAACGAAGAAGCAGCCTACAATGCCGGCGGTGAGTATGCCTCTGATGAAACTATTAAAAACCCTGAGACTATTACTCCTATAGATATTTCAGGAGAGAGATTCACCCTGCTTGGAACAAAGTTCTATGAAGCAGGTGAAAATACCACTACCACCTCTACCATCCCTTCTGCTGCCATCGTGAAGATACTTGAGACCAATACCTATGTAAGAAGCGAGGCAGGCAGTGGAAGGTTCTTAATTAAGCACCCTAAAGGCACTTACACAGTGGTCGCATATAACGATAATTACAAGTCTAAGCCTGTTAAGATTACTCTTAAAGAGGGAGAGATGCTTAAGCAGGACATCCTTATGGCTTCACTTGAGACCTATGGCTTATCCTTTGATATCAAGGATACAAACGGTAACAGCGTAAAGGGTGATGTGAAGATATATGAAAAGGGAAGCAATATTCCTAAGTACATCTCTTCCTCCAAATCAACAGTAATCCTTACAAATATCCCTGAGGGAGAGTATAAAGTCATCGTCCTTGCAGCAGGCTATAAGACCTACGAGCAGACGATAACCATAAAGGACAATACCTCTCTTCCTACCATCGTACTTACAAAGCTTGCTACAGACGGTGAGAAGAAAGAGATAGCAAATGATGGCGGAGACTTTGCTAATGCAAAGATTCTGGCACCTCTTAAAAATGGTGGCAGCGTTGCAGTAAAATATCATTTTGATGAAGAAGTCATCCTTAAAAAGCTTCGTATAGGGCTAAAAAAGGCAACTGCAGAAAGTATAGTAGGAAAATCCTTCACATATAGCATTTATGGTGAAAATGATAAAGATGGTTATCCGGGAAACATTTTACTTGGCCCTGTTACAACTACTGTGGCATTAGATAACGACTTCACCGACATAGTCATCCCTGATTTATTTGTAAAAGGAGATATCTATGTAGCCTACACTCAGGTTGGTGAGGGCGATACTGTACCTAGAATAGCAGTTGATGAGAGCACAAGGGGAGAAGGTAAGATATTTAAGCTAATAAATGGTGCCTGGTATGAAGCAGGGGAACTTGGTATGTATATGGTGAGGATAGAAACCGAGAAGGTCTCATCTGCTAAGCAGCCTGAGACTCCACCTGTCACACCTCCAACTCCTTCAAGCCCTTCAGCTCCACCTACACCTTCTTACAATCCGGGTTCTTCTTACATTCCGCCTGTGAGTGTAGCTCCCTGGCGGGAGAAGGCAGGAGAAAATAAAAGAAAAACGATAAAGCCGTAAACAAATTAAAGGAAATGGAAGATAAACTTGAAAAAAACAGATTGTTTTGATTGAAGAAAAAAATCCACTCCTCTTGGTTCTTTCGATAAGAGACTTAAAGTTCTAGAACAAATTGAAAAGAAGCTAAAAGTCCTTGAAAATATCGAAAAGAAGCTTAATGCCCTTGACAAAAAGGCAAAGAAGAAAGACATTAAAACCTTCATAAAGAAGGCATATAAGAAACTTAAGATTAATCTTGGTTCATTTAAGGTTACTAAAGATACTGAAAATATCAAAAATCAGTATCAAAGGACTTAAAGAAGGTAGAGACTACGAGGTATTCTTTAGGAAGATGAAGGACAAGATAAAAATCATTATCCTCGGAAAGGGCAGGTATAAGGGAAGTTATATTAAAACTGTAAGTATTAAGAAATAACAAGGTAAGCACTTAACCTTGGTAATTAAAAGTAATGTTCACGTATTTACCAAGTAAAAGTTACTATAGTGATTGTCCTAATTTCACTAAGTTGCTTTACAAGCAAAGAATTTGAGATAAACTGCCAAGAAAAAAGAACAGGGCTAACGGTCAAACGTCAGACCCCTGTTCTTTTATATTATATGATTTCTTAGTGTTACTACGTGCATTTCAACCATTGCCTAACGTACGAGCTAACTTATTTAATCTATTCTACATATTCATTAGACTGCAGCACACATCTTACAAGCCTTGATACGCAGGCCTCAAGGTCAGACTTCTTAAGAGTTCCTGAGGCAAGTTCTGCTGAGAGATTTACCTGGTCATTTTCACAGCCCGGCATAACCACATCATTTCCCGCCCTCATACAGCCTGCTGCCGTACAATCAGGTCCATTGTGGTGGTAGTCCAGTCTGTCATTATCATTCCCATAAAGCCAAATTCATTTCTGGCAGCATTGGTACAAAGGTTGTAGTTGTTGGCAGCGTGGATACCATTAATCTTGTTGTAGGAGGTCATAATGGCCATAGGCTGTGCCTCTTTGATAGCGATTTCAAAGCCCTTTAAGTAGATTTCTCGAAGAGCCCTTTCTGAAAGTATGCTGTCACAGCCCATACGGTTATCTTCATTGTTGTTGCAGGCAAAGTGCTTGATAGTAGTTCCACAGCCCTTTACAGACTGCACTCCTTCTGTCATGGCAGTAGCTATCTTACCGGTAATGAACGGATCTTCTGAATAATACTCAAAGTTTCTGCCACAAAGCGGATTCCTCTGGATATTCATGCCCGGTGCAAGCCAAAGAGTCACGCCAAGCTCTACCATTTCTTTTGCAACATGATTTCCTACCTTTTTACAAGCTCTTCATCCCAGGTCTGTGCTAGTACAGTACCCACCGGAAATGCAGTACAGTTCTGGAAATAACGCTCTCCTTCCGTTTTGTCCACATCAGGTACAAGGAGGCCTCCCTCGAGGCTGAACATAAATGACATAGGAACCATTTTCCCATCACGCACAAAATAATACCTGTTAAGTCTAAGTCCTGCAGGACCGTCAGCCAACACAATTCCAGCTATACCCTTATCCTCTGCGCAGAATGAAGTTTCTGCTGCTGAGCTCGGAACACTGATTCCAGCAGCACCAAGGGCTGATTCTTCCTGTGCCCTTCCCGGATCTCCCGTAGCAAGCTTCTTTAGCTGCTCTTCAGTAAGAGATTTGACTATTTCCATCTCTTTTACTGCTGAGAGCTCTTCATTGCTAAGATATTTTATCTCTTTTACTGCTATGCTTTCAGCCTTTATACTAATTACAGGAAGAGTGCCTGCTAATCGCTTTATTTCTGCCCTTCTTCCCTCTACAAGCTTAAGGTCAGCCTTATACTCTTCTACAGGCTTTTCAGGCTTACATATATGCATTGTTCTTTCAGTTATTACATCTTCATCTAACTCCATTAGAGCCTCACAAGAAGAGCTTTCCAAAGAATTACCCACATAGAAAGCGTATAATCCCTTCTCCAGATACCAGCCTGACTCATTCTCGCTGTAAGAAGTAAGCCTTTCAAATGGTACATCCAGTGAGAGGCATATTTCCTCGCCCGGAGAGAGCAGCTTCGTCTTCTTAAATGCAACCAGCCTTCTTCTTTCTTTCGCAAGTTTTTCATCCGGGCAGGCTACATAGACCTGAATTACCTCACGCCCTGCTACCTTGCCTGTATTTTTGACATTTACATCAAGTATAACTCCTCTTCCCTTATCTTCCTGAATACCCTTAAATTCAAGGGAAAATTCTGTATAAGAGAGTCCAAAGCCATAACCGTAGCGAACAGGTATGCCAAAGCTGTCAAAATACCTGTAGCCTACATATATTCCTTCGTTATAATATTCTTCATCTACATTTCCGTTATTATGCGAAAAACTCGTTAGCATTAGGATAGTCCTCATACTTATAGGCCCAGGTTGCAGTAAGCTTTCCCGATGGATTAACAGCGCCTGATACTATGTCAGCAAGTGCATTGCCTCCCTCCATGCCTGCCTGACCGAGGTTTATAATTCCGTATATATTAGGGTGTTTATCAAGAGGGGATACGTCCATGACTCCTCCCGCATTTAGCACAACCACTACCTTCTCATACAGACCGCAGATGGCAGAGATTTCTTTTTCTTCTGCATCCGTAAGCTGGAAATCACCCTTCTTATTGTGCCGGTCCGCCCTTCTCCGGCTATTCTGCTGATAACATAGATGGCGGTATCAGTGTCTGTCTTTGTAATCTCCTGATTGTTTTCAGGTAGTGTAAATGGATTGGTTGAGTAAATGATGAAAAATTCTGCTCCGTCCTTTCCCTCAGATTTCTTAAGGATGTCATCTCTCCAGTCTTCTCTTGCCTTATTGTAGAGCTTTACACTATCTCTTACCTGCTCTTCATTGGTGATGATGAAGCCTGCATTCTTAAGGCCTTCAAACACACTAACGCTCTGCCTTTCATTGACATCACCTGAACCTGTGCCTCCCTTAAATGTGTGCGGCACCTATGCCATAGAGTGCAATTTTACTGCCTTTTTCAATCAGCAGAACATTATTCTCATTTTTAGAAGCACAATGCCTGCTGCAGCTGCCTCCCTCGCAATCTCCATCCCAAGCTTCTCACGCTCAGAAACGGCTGTGTCTGTGGTTCCTGTAAAGGTTCTTTTTGATTTTTTTCTCATAGTAGCCTCCTGTGACTTACATTAGTTGATTATATTAATATTCTTTGTACGTTTTCCAGTGATTTTTAGGGCATAAGATGACACTTTTTCCAGTACTTATCCAATTATATATGACAATATTCTGAATCAAACTACATTAAATTTTTGTTAGCTTTTGCAATTATTCAAGTTGCTCTGTGTATCGGCAACCTCTTTTAAACCCTTCACATCCCCAAAACCAGCTATATCCTTGTCGTAAAGTAAGCGTTTCACCGCACATAGGGCACTTTCTTTTAAATCTAAACCTATCATCTGTCTCTTGTTTAATATCCCTTGTATACATTTCAATAATAGAATGCATATTACCCACTTGAAAAATAATAATTTTCTGCATCCATTTTGCATTTTTATTAAGCTTAGCACCTTTAGGAATTATCCTCTTTTTGTCTAACCATTTTTACTAATTCAGAATAATATATAAATCCAGGAAAGTCGTATTCCCAGTCTTTATTACATATAGTTTCAATCAGTAATCTCTTAATTTCTGATTGAATATCATCTTCTTTCTGCAACAATAATCCACTATCTCTCATAATCATTTCACCATCTGGGTTAAATCTAACTAAAAACAGTGTAATCATATTTAGAGTTTCCATTTCCCAAATTAGGTATATACTCTCCATTATTATTCAAATCCTTAGTCTCAAGGAGCAAAAGGTTTCCATATTTTTTTGTGAGACTTAACCGAAATTATTTTCCCTTGGCACTCAAAATCAAAAAGAATCCCATATTCCTAATTTATGTTTCCTCAAGTCTGGAGCATTGACTTGTATATTTTTGTTTTTAAGAAAACGATATAATGCAAATTCAGCCATTTTTTACCTTGAAAAAGTATTTATAAAAATTTGTCCTTTTTGTTCGATGAACTGATCCTCCACTCCTTGAATCTCGTTGTTTACCTATATTGCCATAAGACATATCATATGCAAAGTCAAAACACTTGTTTTTATCGTTATCTGTTATTTTGTCATACGCCTTAAAGTTTTTCGTATATTGAACAAAATAATTATTCCCTCTATTTTTTTAAGTCCCCTGCATCATAATCCATAGTTTTATCCTCCATTATGCTTTAACATAACTGCATTTCGCCATTTCATCCGCTATTCTCTTTATCACTGATACACAGACTGAATTTCCTGCCTGCTTATAAAGTCTTGCATCACTCATATCTTCAGGTAACTTGAACTCTATAGGAAAACCTTGAGCATTGAAACATTCTCTAGGAGTCATTTTTCTGATTCCAAATTTGGTCTTTACTAAGCAAACATTATGTCCGCCTTCGCCTTGGTTAGCAGTTAAGGTAGGAACCACGCCTGACTGATTTTTTCTGACATATTTTCGTCTCCACTGATAAATTGCAGGATTACTCGAATCATCATCCTTCATTGCTTCTGCCAATGCATCATAGATTTCTCCTTTATACTTGCCTGGTGTATAATAATACTTCTCATCCACCTTCGCCTCAAAATCAATGATGTCTTTAACTGTGCTTGTACGCCTGATTGATAGCGGCCATCTGAATTTGTCATAGTCAGGTTCATCTCTAAATGCCACTATGTAAATGCGCTCTCTGTTCTGAGCAATATTCCCATAATTCATAGCATTTAATACTTGATATGTATACTTATACCCTAGTATATCAAGCTGCTCACATATCACTCTAAATGTATTTCCATTATCATGCCCAACTAAGTTTTTGACATTTTCAAAAAAAGCAAATCTTGGCTTTTTATCCTCTAATATTCTTGTTAATTCGAAGAACAACTCTCCTCTTCCCTTCTCATCTTCAAATCCTTTGCGGTATCCTGCTATTGAGAAAGCCTGACAAGGAAAGCCTGCAAGCATTATATCAAAGTCCGGAATTTCTTCGCTTTTAACCTCATGAATATCCCTGACATCTACTTTAATATCAAAATTTAGCTCAAATGTTTTGGCTGGATACGGATCAATTTCATTCGCATATATAGTCTTAAATGCGCCAGTACTCTCAAATCCATAGTCGATTCCGCCAACACCAGCAAAAAAAGAAGCACACCTAAACATATATTAACTCCTTATATCTTAGTAAACATACTTTTTATTCAAATCACGGCGCATGCGCAATTCTTATTAAAGCATAAAATGAAGTGATAGTAAAGGAAAATATAAAATTTTTATATTTTCTTTTACTTTCTTGAGTATAAAAACCAGTTGGCGGATTATCCTCATCTATCCAGATAAACTCCACATAGATATCATTAGATCCTTTATATTTTGTAAATCTTAAGCCATTAATATTTAATTCGATGAGTCTTTTTCGATGTCAATGGCTCATACTCCTTCAACTGGAATATTCCTCTAAGAATCCACTCTCCTAAATACGATTGTTTCTCTACTGACTCTATTGCTTTTTCCATTATCTTGTGTAATATACGCAGGCAGTACATCTCCCGATGGTTCAAATACCAGATTGAATCTCCTCTTCTCCTTTGGCAATTCAAAGCTTATTAGTTCCTGCCTTTAATCTTCCGAACCCAGGACCAAAAAAATCAGGATGTTCTTTATGAAACTTTGCTGAGTCTGGTATTGGAATGTACATTTCATCCATTGGACGATATAACAATTTATATGCGTGTCTTTTAAACTCAGGTGTCACCGATGTCATTAATAGTTCAGACAAGTAACTTCTAAGTACCACCTTTTGTTCTTTTTCATCCGAAGATGTGGCTGAGTCCAACAAATACTCACTCATTCCAGCCTTAAGTTTATTAAGGAGCTTGTTGTCTACTTGTTCTATATTTTCATCGCATATCTTGTCAATCCTCTGTTTCCTTTGTTCTTTCCCAATCTTTGAGCCTGTACCAAAAAAGCTGTTAAAGCCGGAAAACATTTCAACTTCCTTATTTTTATTCCAAATAGTCCAGCAATAAGTTTCTTCTACTATCCTATCACTATAATTCTCAGCATTTATCGAATCATTATCCTCTTCGTTAACCTTGGCACCACTTTGTCTAGGATATACCATATCTGCAATTTTTTCAAAAATATCATCTTGCATCATCAGCGTACTTTACATCCCATTCATCACAAACTATATCTTTATTTTTAAAGTTCATATGTAACTGGCTGTCTGCGGATGTATACTTATATACATGATTTCCATCGCTAAACAAAAAAATTCGTTGGATTGTTAGGGCTTGTACAGCCAATAATAGATAATTTTTCAATATCTATCTTATCGTATGATGTCTCTCCTACGTAGATTTTTGCTTTTTCATTTTTACTTGATGGCATCAAAACATGATAAACCGAACACAAGTCTTCATCACCAGCCTCTACCTTAAATCCCCTTGTATTGGCACAGGACGACTCAATCCTCGCATTACGCAGTTCTGCTATACCTTTAGCTAATTTCAGGTATAAATCTTTGTTCAAAGAGTTTATTACTTGCTTATCAGTTACTCCATTTGCATTAGTTTTTATTTCATCAATAATTTCAGCCCAATCGTCATGCTTTGCTTTAAACTGAGCAACTTTCTGATCCCCTGACGCTATCCCAAAGGTTTTTATTCCTACAAGATATTTTACACCATTATGCTCTAACGAAACGTCATAAGAAGTATTGCCTATATCTTCCGCATAAGCCTTAAATGATTTCTGAAAAGCTGTTTCCTGAAATTTTGAATTTATTATAGGAACTAATTCTGTATTATCGTTTTCACTTGATTTTTGCGCAAACATCTCCGTTAGGCTTGCAAATGCCAGTATCAATCTCTTATATGCGTCTTTCTGAACACTTGGCAAATCATTCCACATAAGTTATACCTCACTTTATCATATATTCATTAGCACTAATTAACCGTTTATAAATTTCTATTAGTCATCTGAATAATTAGTATTATTATCCCAAATCAGTTCTTTAATGGCTTTAACACATCCATCAATATCCTTATTTATTTCTTTTTACCCCAAAATCTAATTACAGTCCATCCCATGGAGAATAACCGTTCATTTATCTCTCATCTCTAGCTCTGTTCCTTCTGATTTTTCTAATCCAGTAATCACTATGTTCTCCATTGGCAAGTCTTTGCTCTAGCAGTTCCCAGTCCTTACCATGAAAAGAATTCACTATCACAAAAAACAGCAATTTTGTACTTTGTGATGGCTATATCCGGTTTCCCTGAAGCTTTCTGTAGTTTTTTTATAGTAGTGAATACCGCAGTTATGCGACGCTTTACATAGCTTTAGCTCTATGCTAGTATCTTTTGATTTTTATATGTTTGCATATTCCTTTTTCTTTTGTTCTTTATTTAGATTATCCATAACGAATTAAGCCTCTTACTTACATTTTTACCGTTAAAACTGAAGCTCCTAAGTCTCCGCTTTCAAACCAACACTAACATCAAGCCTTTCCTTTTTCATCAAAGATTTTTTTATAGTACTACCACCATTATCTACCTCAAAAGTGGTAATGTCCAGTAGATTTTGTTCAAATGAATCCCGATTGTTGATACTAAATTCAAGAGTTTCATTTTCTAAGGCTACAAGTAAGAAGCCACCTCGTTTGCCTCGTCAATTCTAATCCACTTCTTCGTAGGATTTTACACTAATGCACAAAGGCAAAGGGAATTTCTTCAGTTTATATTCATACATACTTATATCTTCATAATTATGGGGATTAGATTCTTGTAATAGCCCTATAAGCTTTCTACATTCTTTAATCCCCGTCTGATGCATAATCAAAAGAAGGTTATCAATAATTCTCAGTAATCCACTATCAATCAAAAATCAGATTGTGTTTGAAAATAGTTGGCTCAATTACGTAGAATTTAATATCCCCTGATGCCACCTTGTACGTTTTCCAATACTTTTTATCCCCCTATTTTGACACCTTTATAAACCCCATTATCCTCTTATAACTCTATATCCTATACCTCCCACCCTTATATCAGCAAACTCCATCGGTTCATCTTTCAAAAACATAACCATATAGATAGGGAGATAATTAAGCTTCCCATCTATTTTAACATTATCATTCGTGAAGATAAACGCCTCTTCAATCCCATATTCCTTTACATCTAGCAGATTGTTAAGGGCAGAGTGTTTATTGTAAGCTTTACCGCTTTTTACCTCAATTGGTAAAGATTTGCCATTCTGTTCAACAATAAAAGTCAATCTCTCCCAGTTTTTACTGTTATAATAATACAGAGGATATCCATATTGCATCAAAGCTCCTGTGCTACCACATTTTCAAATACTGCGCCCTTGTTGATGTCGCCTTCTTTATTTACAATTTTTAGTTTACAGGACTTGCCATAGATTGTGGTAAGCAGACCGACATCCGATATAAATAGCTTAAATAAAGCACTTTTTTTCATTAAGCATAGAGTGGAATCGTGGGTTCTGTAGTATTAAATACTCCCAGTGCTACGCCAGACTTCCATAACCAGACAAAACTGTCTGATATACGGTCGTAGCGGAGATTTTTTTATTAATATCTGCTATCATAAACCGCTTATTTTTCTCGTTTAGTTCTGCTGGAATAAGCTCATATATATGAGTAATAATTAGTTTACGATTTTTCCTCCTCATACTGTGTAAAATCCAGCTTATACTGTTCTATAATAGCCCTGTGTTCTTCCATTACTTCATCTATATTTTCAGTATTACGATACCTTTCAACCGCCTGCATGAGCATGCCTCCAATTATCATATAGATATTAAACATTTTCCATAATTTTATTATGGATAATCTCATCTACCTTCGTTTTTGGTTACAAAAGCAATTTCGCAGGTTATTTATAATAGTCTCGTCAACGCTAAATATCTGCAAGAACTCTTTCAAAAATCCATAGGATACATATTTAGAGTCTGCAAATACCCAACAGGTGCTGATTTGAGATTAATTATTTCTACCCCAAGTAATGAGCCAGATAAAATATATCTATATCTTTTATCTTCAACGAGGAATTTAATCTTGGTCACAATTTCTTTATATCTTTGTATTTCATCAAAAAAGAAAATAGTTTTTCCGGGAATTATCTTTTTCTCACTATATAATGACAGCTTTAATATCAGGTCATCTATTCCTGTTGAATCTCTCAAAATCTCCACAAGTTCAGGCTGATTAATAAGGTTAAATTCAATATATTCACATCCATTTCTCTTCAAGCATTCACGAATAATAAATGTCTTTCCCGCCTGGCGTACTCCGTACACAAGGAGGGCTTTCTCACTATTATCAAGCCATTTTTCTATATTTTTCAATTTTTCTCTTTAGCATAATATTCCTCCACACCACTTTGTGCGTTTTCTGGTATTATTATACTCTAATTCTGTGCGTTTTCCAATACTTTTATCCCCCTATTTTGACACTTTTCTATTTTTATTGTGCCAATCAGGCAACAATGCAGCTCTTATTTTGCTCACATTCACCATTCCGTGTCTGCTTTTATATTAGCATCACCCTCTAATATTCATCACGAAAAACACCACCACTGCCTGCATTATCATAATAAGCGGTACTCCTACAGTGAAATAGTCCACCTTAGTCTTATGCCTTAAAGTGTACATTCCAAGTAAGGCTCCTGCTGAACCTCCTACAAAGGCAAGCCCCAGTAGTGTAATTATCCTTATTCGTCTCTTGCCTTTTATAGCGTGAAGCTTATCAATAGCAAAAGGCTAAAAAGGTAATAACATTTATAATTCCCAAATAAATCATAAAATTTTACTCCTGCCAAAAACTCCCAGAAGGCAATATTTATCTCTTCTCCATAGAAGCCCTTGATAAATAGCATGGCTATAATCTGAATTATTAGCACACAGATTAGAAATACCCTAGACATCATATTCATGCTTATCCCCCTACTTATCAGTGATAAATATCTTTAAGTGCTATCAGTTCAAGCTTTTCATCACTAAGAGTGTCAAACCAATCTGTAAAGCCTGATAGAGAGAATAAAATTAGTTTTTACTACTTTATATTTTGCAGGTATAACTTTTATTCTCCGCAGTAAAGTGTCATATATAGCTTTATCTACTTTCTCATTCTTGAATTTACACTCACCTATTACTGATTTTTTTCAAGTTCTGAGAGTGCGACCACATCAATATCCGCGGATTGTACCACTTTCTCACCATTATCAGTTATTACTGTCTCCGTTCCCCACCAGCTGCCTACTGTAGTAATAAAGCAATCAAAACTTCCTGTAATTCCCTGCTTCAAAGTATAGTATTTACACATATCTTCAAATACCTGTCCCATATATGAGTGTATAGTAGGTTTAACCACCTTATTATAATACAGTTCTCCCTGCCCCATCTCTATCACGCTAACGGCCTTAGGGATAAATTTATACCAAAACTTAAACATATAGTCTTTCAAGACATATTGCGTTTTTTTCTTGTTCTTTTCTTCGGTGATGCATTTTTTCTTTTCCACCAAGCCAACAGCTATTAATTTTTCGATGGAGTACAAAATGGTTGGCTCCTTCTCACCTATCTTATTAGCTATCACATTAATGGTATTGCTGCCTGATGCAATCTGCTCGATTATGTTATTAACAAGCGTTATATCTGAAAATTCCTGTATGAGTAGATTTCTGGTTTCATCATACATATATCCGTTTGTTCTAAAGAACAGGCTTATTATATTTTCATCAATATTTTTTGACGGATCAATCATTGACAAATACTTTGCCACTCCTCCTGTGATTCCATAGCATACTGCTTTATCTTCATATGAATAGTCAGGGACAAATTTTGCTGAATCAAGATAATCAAAAGCTTCCAGTTTAATCTGTGAATCTCTTCTGCCAAACAGCGGACTCTTTTCACTAAGTACCTTATTCTCCATAAAGCTTAACGCAGAACCACAGAGTATTATTTTCAGATTTTTATCCTTCCAGACTGTGTCTATATACTTCTGTAAGACAGAAAGCAGAGCTTCATCTTTTTCAGCCCAATAAGGCAGCTCATCTATTACCAGTAGTAGTTTTTCCTCTGTCATATTCCTGTCAATAAAGTCAAATACAGCATCATCTGTATGAAAGCTGATATTTTCGATGCCTTCAAAGAACATCTCTGCTACCTGCTTTGAAAACAACTCCAGATTTCTCTCCTTACCAATCTTGGTTGCAGTATAAAAAAATCACTTTTTATCTTTTACAAATTCCGTGATTAAGGTAGATTTACCTATACGCCTACGTCCATATATTACAGTAAGGCCAACTCCCGGTTTCCTATAAAAATTCATCTAAATAAGCTAATTCCTTCTCTCTTCTATAAACATATCATGTCCCTCGTATTTTAGTTCAAATCAGTTTTATTAAAATCAATTTGAACTAAATATATCATATTTTTTTCATATTCTTCAAGCCCATACGGCTATCTCTCACATTATCCCACGATGCAAAAAGCAGTTTGGAATCACACTTTAGAGTTCAGGACTCAATCTCCTCCATGATATTTTCAACCAGCTCTGTAAGACTTCCTGTCACGTACACCACCTCATCAGGATCATGGATGTAGCAGATAATCTGCCCTTCCTTCCCTCTTTACCCGGATCAAAGTCAAGCATAAGATAGCGAGCTGTCACAGTACTCTGCAAAAGGAAACCATTTTTTTATTGAAAAGATAAGGCTTTATCCTTTCATCTTTCATCCTCTCAATATCTTCTTTAGTAAAATAATCAGGAAAATCTGTTGAAAGTGCATCCTTATTTTTGAAAATGTTCTTTTGACTTCTCTACCTGCTCAAGGCTCATAAGGTTAAATGCCATATCTCTTTCACCAATAATACAAGGAAAGAGAGCGAAGAACTTACTTCCATTTTTATATCTGTAAAAGCTCTTTCACATCCTCTAGCATGCTTATGCCAAACTTCTCCTCAAAGTTCTTTATCTCTTCATCTGTTGCACCACAGATTTCTACATAATCATCTATATAACCCTCTTCTACAGGGTCATCCATATCCAAATCCTCAAAAATTCTCGCAAATGTAGTCTGCTATCTTTTTAATTTATCATCTATCTTCATAGTTTCACCCTTGTAATATTTATTCGTATTCTCCCTCAACTATGTTTTGCATATATAACGGCATATCATTTATAAATTCAGAGAAATCGCACATATCCTTCATTTCCTCATCATGTTCCTCATCATAAAAAGCTACCTTCTTGGTTTTAGGATTCCACACAATGCAGATATGGTCATAATCTCCTGTAGACTTTGATATACGAAGAAACTTGGCTCTGCCTTTCTTCATAGGTATCGTATCCGTCGAGAGAAAAACTCAATCCACTTAAAGTCACAGTCATTAAGTTCAACATGTAATTCATCACCTTGAAGAAAATCCATTACTGCCTTAGACAACTTAAATGGCTTAAGCTCATCTAATTTATTATGTAGGCTATGAAACTCTTCAGGCTCTAACTCCTTAAAATATGCGGCCATTTCCTCATCGCCTTTTTCGACTGCTATGCTGTACGGACGCATACCGTCTTTTTCCGTAATTGTCACATCTGCTCCATTTTCCACAAGATATTTGCACATTTTAAGATCCACGTATCTGGCAGCCACACAAAGCGGAGTAGGCTTAAACGGATATACTGAGTCAGGGGCATTGTAGTTAATATCAACTCCGTTTTTAATGAAAAAATCAAGCACCTCATAATTCCCATCATCTACAGCACTTCTAAAGGCCTCTCCACCGTACTTTTCCACGCTGTGGCCAAGCTTGTGAATAAGAGGAAGATTCTCATATTTATGCCCATATAAAGCCTGACTAAAGGCCTCTGACTTTACAGCATTTACAACATTTATCTTCGCACCCTCTTCAACAAGATACCTGATAACCTCTTCATCGCAGTACCTCACTGCAAGTAAGAATGAAGGATTACCTTTTACATTCAGATTTGCTCCCTTTTTCCACCAGCCACTTTACAGAATCAATGCTTTTCCATAATCAGGGCAAGGCCTGAGGGGAAAGTCTTGTATATTTGCAAGCTTTTATATCCTCTTCTATATCGAAGCCCTCAGATAAATGCTTATCTAAAAGCCAATGTATCTCCGTTTATAATATCACTTACAATCTCTGGAACAGATTCAAAATCTCCTATGTCTTTTATTGTAATCATCTGCAATCTCCTGTGATTATTATCTGTTATAATTTATTTCGCCCTAGCGGAATTGGGTTAGAGTTTAAGATTACCCAACTAACTGCAAGCTCGCATAATCTTGTAATTACACCATCCTCAGCCAAACCTCTTCCATCTATCTTTGAAATAAGCACCTTACTCTCTTCTATCTCCTTCTCTGACAGCGCATTTCCTTCTGCAAAATGAACCGGCAGCGAATTTAGCATATTTCTATAACTCCTATCCCAGTTTATTCCACCGTTTCTATTAATTTCATCGTCCACCCTGCCTGTTATGCGGATAACCTCTCCCTGCACCGTTTTTGCGGCTCCTGTAGATGGAATTAGTAGATCCCAAAGCTCATTATACTGCTCTTTCCAAGTGCTCCCTTTACAAGAATAGGAGAAACGCCGTCATGTATTATTCTTTTTGCCACAGGCTTTGCACCAAAGATATTGTAGAGCTTTGACAGGGCTGTATCTACCTCTTCACAGGAAGCTTCACTAAAGTTATCCCTGTGGAATTCAAAATCCTTACCGATTATTTCTACTTTTTCTGCCATCTCAGGCGTAATTTCTACACCTGCATTTATTAACATTTCTGCAATTTGAGCCATAGGCACTGCCCTTATTCCTCCGCACACTGTAAGAGCAGCTAGTAGAGGAGTTTCGCCTCTTTCATTTTTTTAGCATTGACATCTGCACCCTTTTTCAATCAAAAAGCGTACTGTATTAGGGCGGAAATACTCTGTCGCCATATGAAGCAGCGTATTTCCATATCTATCTGGCTTTTTGTATATCTCCTCCCAGCTCATAAAAGCAGTTTTACTGTATCCATGCTAAAGGTTGCCTGACTGTACAAAGGTGTGCATCCATAATAGTCAGGTATATTTTACATCAAGGCCCTGCTAACGAGCCATATAACAAGCTCGTCAGGGTACGCCCTTGTAATGAAGTGCAGTGCGCAGACCGAATTTTTCCATCATAGGCAGTAAGCTCACATTTATCATAGACAGCTTTAAGTGCTTCAATATCTCCACTTTAAGCAATTCATCAAAGTCTTTTTGGCAGGGTAACTCTTTTTCTTAGCCATTATTCTTCTCCTTATTTATATAAATCCAATCAAGTCCCTTAACATCCCTTAAAACCATAGATTTTCCGTCATAATCATTTTTTAATTCAACTTCATTTTCTTTAACTTTCACATTATTATACCAATCGCCAAGGCCCACATATTCTCCCGTATGTATGTTGATGAGCCTGCTCGTTATAGGATCCCAAGTACCCTTCTCTACAGTTTCTGCGAGCATATAATAAGCGTCTAAAAACATAAGATTTCTCCCATACATCCAAAATGGAAGCTTAACATTAAGCAGTGGCAATTTTGCAGAGAATATTTCATCTCCATGCGGTGGCACTGTTTCATAGTGAAATTCTATCTCACTTCCATAATATGCTATCGTTGCCCCTTCACAGCCTATATTGTGAGGAATGCCCTCCTCAGCTACTATAAATTCTTCCATTGCGTCCTCCTTATACTTGGATTAAATAATTTCATCTATAATTCCCTCTCCAACTTTATTTTGTCCTTCCATTATATAAAACTCAGTTCCGCAGACTAATCCGGAATAATCAACTCTTCATAAATTTATTATTTCTTTTTAGCTACAAAATAATATCTATGAATTTTTCCCCTTAATTACACCTTCTTTATCAAGAATTTCCTGTGCTTTAAAAAGGTTATCCTGATATTTCTCCACTTCAAAAACCCGAAATTCCCAATCAATAATTCTGCAAACCAAACCAGTGCACCTACATCATAAAAACTCTATCGGTCTGTAGACTTCATCTGCTTCCACAATGTCAAATCCGTTATCAGCAAATTTCTGTCTTGCAATACTTAAATATGCTTCCGGAAAAGGAATTTCAACATCACCTATCAAAAAGTTCTACAAGTTCTCTGTCATTTTCTGCACCGACTTGTTGCGTAAGAAATACTCCTCCGCTTTTTAAGAGTTCTTTTAATTTCGTTTATGTTATATTGACCATGCCTGTTAGTAATAATGTCAAAAGTAGTTATCTTCAAAAGGAAGAATATCTCCTCCGTCACATCTTTTAAAAATCTATTCCTAAAGGAAGAAGTCTGTCCTCACATATTTTGATGTTTGGTTCATACCCTTCAATCGCAGACAGTATATTTAGCGTTTGCCATAAAAGACAAAAAGAAATTCGCCACCTCCTGTTTTCCATGTCCAATAAATAATCTGTATCATTCAAATAGGATTTTATAATATTTTCAAAATCCCAAGGGAGATCATCCTCTTCTTTATATCTTCCTCTAATATGTGAGAAATCCCAACCTTTAATATGCGCTATTTCCTGCTCAAGTAACCATTGATTTATAAGTGATTGTTTTTCCATTTTTCTCCTTTCACTACCAAAAATATCAGTATATGTTTTATCCCTCAATATCAGCAGACAATAGCCCCTTCTTAGGGCTTCCATTAACTGCTATGCTGTGTCCAAAGAAAAGGTCATCATCATCAAGATAAGCTGTAAATGAACCTCCCGATGTCACCCATATTAAGCTTAAGCTAATTCTTTTTGCAAAGCTTTCTTCTGTAATTAAAGCAGCTTCTTCATCAGATTCTGCCCATTCACAGGCAAGTTTGGTTAGCTTCTTTGCCGCAAAACTACGCAGGTCTGCATCCCATTTTTCCTGTTCCAAAACCAGTATTTTCAGAGCCTTTTTGGCCTTTGTTATACCGCTCTTATTATCCTTGTCTACATATAAAGATATATGTATCCTGCCACCAAGCCAAGACAGGTTTCCCTCAAAGCTTTTAAGCTGCTTATCATAAGTAAGCTCTCCCAAGACATCATCCTTCAAAACCACTGGTTTTCTATACTCTGTAAGTATTTCTTCAAGTTCAGGACAAACTGCATCCTTTTTCAAGAATTTCTACAACTAAAAAAATGGTTCTTACTAGGCAATGCACCCTCAGGAACTTCCTCAGGTAGTTTTTCACGCACCCTTAGTTTTGTAAATGGTTTCATCTTCAAAATGAAATGGGTGCTTTTCTTTGTCTGTAACAGGAAATTCTACCCGCCCTTCTTCTTTGTGAAGTTCACCTGTTTCACAGTCCACATAGGCTAAGAAATACTCATCCCATTCCCAAAAACCATTTCTAAGGCTTCCTCCCCCTCCTTCATGCCTTAAAATAATAATCTCCCTTTCCTTTTTCTCAAAAAGTATCTTCCCACTCTGAAATTGTCATTTTATTTCTTTTCTCATATACTCCAGTAGTTCCATAGCTTTCCTCCGATAAATCTATTAACCATCAACTGAAAAAAATGCTCTATTTTTTCAAATTTTTCATCTAAAAATTCAAACTCAAATATATGCCAGTCATCAAAGGTCTGGTCACAATAGCTCACCGTTCCCGATTATAGTCTATAATAGGTTTCCCAAGATTATTCTTCACATCTTCTTTGCTTACATCTCCGTACATTTCTCTAAGGTCAGGCAAGATAAAGTCAATTATTCTGTCAAGATTATCTTTATAATTCTTTTGCTAAAGCTTTCACCTTATTTATATATTCCTCTGTAGGCTCCTCATCCCAGGCAAAAAAATCAAGTCTTCATAACTGTAAGTATATTGCTGCAAGCTTTTCGTCAAATTCCATTCTTTCCTCCACTTAGTCCTAAACTATTTATAATCATCCCTAAAATCAATCACCTCATCTGATTGTTTTAATAAACTCATACACATCAGAGGTGCTATTTCCATTTGGATAGAACCCAAGGCTCCCAAATCATTCTTGTAAATGGTATCATCAGAATCTTTTTATAAAGAAAGCCAGGTCACCGTCCTGCCCAATCATAAAGTAATCAGGCTCCCATTCCTCTATCTGATAAGTGGTATTTCTTTCTACCAAATCCGCCTTTGAATATAAGGTGATACCGCTATCCTCTAAATTAAATTCTCCATCCTCTCCCATTTCTGATAAAAACTTATCATATAAAACAGGAAGTACAAAATCTATCTGATTATTCATTATAACCCCTTCAAATATTTTCTGTTAGTATTGTTATACTTCTTCTTCGCTTAATTCTCTAAAAATTAGAAATATGATACCCAAAATAACACTTCCCCGATTTACCTATAAATATTCCATGCTCCTTCATATTGGCTATCTCACCTAAATATATCATAGGCAGGTCACCATAAAACGGATAATCACTTGTTACCTCTTCTCTTGTTGTAACCAAAGTCTTTTCTCTTAACTTGCTCATAATCCGCCTTTTCTAAGTTCTTTTCAGTTTCTAAACCATAGTATAAAAAATTCTATCAATTCTCAAATTTTGCCCAGTCACTGGCAGATTCAATAATAGGCACCAGACAATCTATCTCAAATTTTTCCTCTTCATAAGGATCAGAATATCCATCTACTATCATTATACCACTGCAGCGGATATGAGCCTTACCCTCCTTTATTTCAAGGACTTCAAGCTCGTATGACACCATTGGTTCAGATTCAAAAATATAAAATGTATCTTCTCTATCATCACATTCTTCTATCGTAGTTACCCTGATTTTTTTCTCCTACTAATTCTTCTACTGAATTTTTATCTGTATCTATCGGATTAATGCATATAGCAGGCACTACAGTTTCATCACCAAAATCTCCTTCGCAAAAGCCAATATCCAATGACCAAGACGAGGAATCATCTTCCTTAAAGAACATCAGACAGCTCTGCCTATCAGCGTAACTTACTTCAAATGAATATTTATCTCCTATTTTAAGCATAATCAGTCTCCTTTTTATCTGCCTGCAAATATCTGTGTAATTATAGTTCTAATAATATCATCCTAATATTAAATATTTCACTTGTTACATCCTTTGTTTTTATTCAAGCTCATCTTGTTATACATATAATTCAGGCTTTTTTTACTATTAATCCATATTTTAACTTTGGTAGTTTAATTATATCATTGTAGAGTTTTTTTGTCTCCTTACATGGTCTAAGGCTTAGATATTCCACATTTTCAAGGCTTAAAACCGGAGTATAGTCCTTGCTTTTAAGTCTAGCCATTAAAAAAGAAAAGAATCTAAGCTGTTTCATCCGAGTTAAAAAGTCCAAAGAATCTACCTGAATGTACTTAGGTCCAAGTCCGTCTCCACAAATAGAAAGACTCTCCAGGTTTTTAAGCATGGCAAATGGACTGTAATCCACGATTTTTTGGAAATTTTCAACTGATAGAGCTACTAAACTATTTAACTTTGAAATAGGCTCTATACTGCTTACACCTGCACCTGAACCTAAAGACAGGTAACGAAGCTTAGTGAGGTTGGCAAGCTTTGAAATGTCGGGATATACACCCCATTTAACATCAAGACTTATTAGATTTTCCTGCTCACAAACTGCATCAAATAATTCTTGAGGCATCCTTGTACAAAATGACAGCTCTGTAAAGGCCGTCTTATTGTTCCTTAAAAAGACACACCACTCCTGTAATACACGCTTTTTCTCTTTTGCACTCTTATACTGAGGTGTAAAGCTATCACCTAACTGGGTACAGTTTATTATAAGTTCACTCTCACCATTATACTCAGAAACTTCTATTACTGACTTTTTCTGTGGTTCATCTTTATGAAAAATAGTCAAATCCATATTCTATTTGCTTTTTGGCTTAAAACAGGGCATCTTTACTCTCCTAATCTTTATTTTTTTCTTCGAAATACTCTTCCAAATTAGAATATACCTTCTTATCATCATCCTCGTTATCTCTAAGTACCAGCCACTTTTTTTGGTTTTCTTCGTTAACGAAAACAAAATTATGCTCACCATAGTAAGCTTGGTAGCCTTTATCTTCTAATACTACGATTTCTCCTTTTTATAAAATCAAAAAAATATCTTTTTTTGACAATATAAGTCTTCCCTATTTTCCATCTTCATAATATATCTTCGCTTTCTAATATACAGTCTACATCCAAAAAGTTCCCCGTTCACATCCTTAATCTGTCCTTTTTCCTCTTCTGTCAAATTCTCTATAAAAATACACCATTCATCAGGATATCCCCGACAAATTCCATTTTTAGGCATATCTCTCTGATTCGGATTTTTTTAATCCACAAACAGAGCTTTTTGTTTACCCCAAAATCTGGTTAGAGTTAGGCTTTTGGCCTTTGTATATAACTTCTTTGTTTTTCATTTCCAATTACCGTCTTACTTATGCTTAAATCGCTATTATTCCTTGAACTCTCCTAATTAACTTAAATTTCTGTCAATATAAGCTCTTACCATATCCCAAAATCTATCATAATCATTATTTAAAACAAGCCGGCTGCTAAGATTATTATACTCCTTATCATAACTACCGTCATCCAAAAATATATAATTCTTTAGCCTTTTTAGAACATCTGCCTCATCTTTTTGCACCACAATTCTCAAAGAGCATTTATGATTTCCTTATACCTATTACTTAAATTACCACTTATAACATCATCCAATCCATCCATTTTGCAATGTAGTATCATAATCAATAACAGTAATTATATCTGCAACAAAGCGTGGATATTTTTTAATTCTTTATATACTTCCGACTCTGAATAAATATCTGCCATTGCCTGCAAGAAATCATCACCTTTTTAAGTTTTTGTGCAAATGCTTTTGTCTATAAAATTCATCCTATGTTTCTCCCTACAACTAAGCCACTTTTTAAATACTTACTGATTTTTGATTTACTCTCTAATCAATTTATCCACATCCACATAAATCCACATAATATTCTTTTTCGATAATCTAATCTTACACTTATTTACAACTTGATTGGAACTAATTGTTTTCTATATTCTTACGCTTAATGAAAAGTTTCAAACCATCCAACTACAGAAGCGAGCCGTATAACCTATCGTATAATTTATGAATATATCTCTATATGCATTGGCTGCAAGCGGTTCCCTAATCCCTGTTACCCAAATATAGACAAACACTAGCAGTAGTGTAGGAACATATACCACGAGAGCCTTTAACCAATAATTTCTAAGCTTCAAAGTTTTAACCAAGATATATGCAAGGGTGATAATAAATACAATTATAGCTCTATCCAATTCATGCCAATTTCCATTAGGATCTTCGTAATATCCATTTAAAAGATATAACACGCTATTAGAGATTGTCGCAAATGTGTATAACGCGGAATAAAGAAAAACCGCCTGCTTTAGCCAACTGTTCCATATAGATTTCATTACTCTTCCTCCATAAAATTAAATTTTTCATTCGTCCCTAACATCCACAAGTACAGCATCTTCCAAAGAAAAATAATCGTTCATATTACTGCTAAGACCAGAAGCATTCCATGCCTGTTCAAATGTTATCTCTTTAAGATTACTTAGATATACAAAGGTCGTATCTACAGCAGCATTAGGTATTCTACCACTTATTTCAAGACAATTTTTATATGTATAATTACCACAAGTCCAACTACCATCACTCATTTCACTATAGGTTTTGCGATTTCCTTCTATTGTATTCTTTAACAACAACTTCTTTTTACAGCCTGTTATATTAAATATTAAAATCAGGCAGGTTAGTAATATAATAACTCTTTTCATAAATTTACTCCCTTTAATTTTTGGCTTATTTTTACTTACAATGTATATATGTCCTATTCCAAATATTATACCAAATATAATCAAAAATAGTGTACATCATTGTTATTCCACTTAACAGAAACAGACAAGTGCCTATCACTGCCAATGTAATCTTTTTTTCCAATATGCTTCCTTGATAAAATATAACATCCACAGTATCCAATAAAAAAATAAGCAAAATAATATTTCCAAAAGCATAAACCAAGAATGCCTCAATAGAGCCAAATCCCAACTCACCCATTCCAAAAATCAAATACCATAAGAAACATACAACCATATTGACTAATTTGTCCTAAAATTTTTCATAAACTTATTGGCATACAGCTTTTGATAATTTTTTTACTTTAACCCTGTAAATAATATTTGGAATAAGAAATAAAACTATAATTATCAGCCCAAATACATTCATCCAACCAAAAATTCATTTTACCTGCCAGAAATATGCTTGTTGGTCCATCTGAACCTCCTATTAATGATAAATTGGTTAACATTTTTCTCCTTTTTATTCATAAAATGATGTTTTATATATAAATGTTTCACGACAGCTCTGAATGATAAATTCTAAGCTCTCGTTTAGGCGGAGCGAAGCGGATGCCGGAGTGAGTCTGAAATGTTATCATTCGGAGCGTCACTAGATTAGTCTATATAACAACTCGACAAATTAGAAGTTTATACGATATATCATATTGCCGTTATTCCAAATATACATAATTGCAGACACAGGCTCTTTTTCCTTCTGCCCAAATCCATCCTGTATAAGTTGTAGAATATCCAAAATATCCTTCTGTCAAAATTTCAAACTCTACATTTGAATACTCTTTTATATAATCCATTTTTACCTCACTATTTCTTGTATTATAATAATTCCACCTTGATACCTGCTGCATCGAATATCTTCTTGATTTTGTCAAAATCATCCGTCAGAATTGTCGCTTCAGTTAGATTTGGAAATTGTCTAAGCTCCGTGAGGCTTACATCGTTCAAATCAAAATATCCGTCTTCGCCGTCCCACAGCGGAATGATATTCATATACACTTCATTGCCACCATCCATGTAAAATGATCCGACTTCTTTTGCTAAGCTCTTAGGTATCTGCAAGTTCTTAAAATAGTCTAGTGCAGGTTCAATTGCAGTTTCACTTTCTGTGTCAATCTCTTCACCCTTATACTCTTTTTGCAAATTCGTAAATATCAAACTCAGGTTGTAATACATTTATATCGTACATCAACTCTTGGATGATTGCAAGCTTAAAATTAAAAGTTATCAAATTCTAGATATTCCTTCTCTGTGGTATCGTTAGTGTTAGAGTAATACTTCTCATTTTTCTCTGCTCTTTGATTCCGTATCTATTATTTTTGATGCTTCAGACTTGATATATTTATTCTTATATAAAATGGCTATAATTAAAGGAAGTATTATAACAGGAAGGACTATAAGCCCACCCACAAAGGCTAGACCCACATAGTGATTTCTTGTAGCACTCTCTCCTGCAATATAGTTAATAAAGCCTGCTGTTAAGTCAAATATCTCACCACCACTTATCATAAACAGCAAAATACAAGCTAGTACTAACAGTCCAAAAAATATAGGCATCATCTTCTTTGCAGCCTTGTCACATATATCCATCTTTTCTTCGATACTGATTAATTCAGAATCTTGGATACCTCTAAACCACTTTTTCTGCTCTTTCTTCTCTTGTCATTAGCCTTCTCCTTTTAAATTATAATTCAAATTATTTTCTCTAAAACTACAGCTACTCCATGTTCATTTTCTTTTTCAATTCCGGTCTCAGCAAATCCGCATTTCTGCCAAAATCTTCTGCTTTGAGGGTTTCCCTTCATATAGGCAAGCCTCACTTTTACATATCCTTTCTCGCTTAAAAACATTTAAGGCTTCATCAATTATAGAACTGCCTATTCCTTTCCCGGACTCTTTAATATCCACCATAAATAATCCTATGAAAATGGTGTCCTCTTGTGGGAAAGATACGATATAATCCATCACTGCCACTAGCTGATTATCATTAAAAAATCCCAGATAAAACTTATCTATTAAGCTCTTCCCCGGTGGTAGTGCCCTCAAATCATTGAGTACAGATTCGATGCTTGGTTTTGGTGGACAATACTCAAAATATAATGGATTTCCGGATAACAAATTAATAATAATTGGCGCATCCTCTTCTCCCATTTTTGACTTTTGTATTTTTGTAGATAGTTTACTAAAATCAAACATAAATACCTCCGCAAAATTCTAATTTGAACCATAGTCAATCATTAATTTTTGTATCAAATATACTGCCGTATCATAAAAGCCTCTTATTCCACTTGCATATGCAATTTAGTTTAGTGTATTAAATTATTATTATCGATTTTACCCCTTATATAAATATTAAATTTATACAACACTCTTCTTTACAAACTCATTAATCAATTCATTTTACTATCTGAGGTTTTGTCTGTATTGGAATTATGACCTGCATTATCAATCCATTCAACACTCTTTCCTGTATTTTTCTCAAATGATTTTAAATATCTAATACAAGATCCTGCACGATCTTCTTTTTCCACATATTATAATATAAGGACATTTTATATCATATGCTAAATTCTTTTCTACTGCACTTGCTAAAATTTTATAACCTTGTCCGGCAAGACGAGAGTACCTTTTTTTATTTCCATCGTAAACCATCATCATATCAAACATTAACTTTCTTCCATATTCAGTAGTTGATACACCTTTTGCACCTTCCTTCAATAGTTTTTTCCAAGGATAAATCCTATAAATTGGCTCCACAATTTTTAGCAACCATAACTCTATTGCAGTATAATACTTCCTTTGAAGCGAGGGCGAATCAATTGTAACAAGACCCTTTAGCTTTTCAGGAAATAATTCTGCGTAAACCTGTCCTAAATATCCACCCATTGATTGACCAATTAATATAGGCATATCAATACATTCCTTTATCAATATTTCATTCAGCCATTTTGCTTCATCAAACAAATCAAAATCGAGTTTAAAAGGATATGATGATGCATGTCCTGGTGCATCCCAAACCAGTACTCTAAACTTATCCTCAAAATATTCTATCTGTTTATCAAACAATCGATGATCAGCAGTGAGTCCAGGCAAAAATATAAGAGCAATTTCTAATTGTTTATTAGGGTTATTTACCCAATAATGAATTACTCCTAACGAAGTTTCTAGCTTTTTTTCCAGCATACTCATACCCTCCTTTACATCTTTTAAACATAAATTACATTTCCTCTATAACAGCTATTCTTTGTAATATCTCCTTTGCCAGTTCCTTAGCCTTTTATAAAAATCATCTTTACTAAGTATCATCAATACATAGCTGTCACTACCCACATCCATTGCAGATAAAACATAGTCTGTCCATTGAGTGTTAATTATTTTGCCCCACCTTGGAATATCTTCATCGCTATCCAATATTTCTTCGTTTACTTCAAGCTCTAGTCCTGTACTTAGTTTATTTACAGCAATCATAAAAATCATCTTTTCTTATTTTTCCAGTCAAGTTCAATTGCTCTACCCTTTTTCAATAACTCTTCATAAAGTTCAAGCCAGGCATCTTCCATGTCTTCTTCATTCTCAGGCTTTACTTTCTTAAGAAATTGCTTTGTATGTTTAGTATTTCCTAATAATAGTTCTGTTAATTCAACAAATGCTTTCTGCATCTTTTCATTCTCATCGTCCACAACTTCTACATAGCTTTTTTTCATCAGGAAGAGTCTCTTTTTTTGCATAAAAGTTCTCATTATTTTTATCGCATCTTCATAGCCTATGTCATATATACAGTATTTTTTTACCATTTATTTCAAGATATAAATTCACATAATCTTTTATTCTTTTGCTACAACTGCCTTCATTGAGGTGCAGCCTTTTTATCTCATAAGGCGGACGTATCTCTGTATAGTAAATATATCCATCCTTCATAGCTTTTTAGTGTGTTATTAATACCATCAATATGAAACTCTTTATGATTAGAATTTGGATTTTTAATCCACCATTCTACATATGTCCCAAGCAATTTTCTTTGAATCCAATTATATATACTCATAACAACCTCATTTCCAAAATGTTTCACGTGAAACATTTTATTGTTCTAATTATTCTATCCGTACTATCACATAAGAAATTAACCAAAAGTTTCTTCTAGCCATTTCTTTATATCATCAATTGTCTTATCGCAGGATAAAGTTAAGCTGTGAACAATCCGTCTCATAAAGCAATATCACATTCTTATCTTCATCAAAATAAGTTCTAAGCCAAGCTATGAATCTTGCAAACTCGTATAACTCGTCATCAGAATTAAAGTATTCTATTGCAAATGTACAGCGATTTCTATCCATTCTCAATTCAAATTGATATGGTTCTGAATAGTTCTCCCAGCAAATGTCATAAGTTCTGGCAGTATTACTTACTTCAATATTAGTGCCGGGATATTTTGCATCAATATCTTCATTAAATTTCTTAAGATCAAATTTGTAATTTTGTTCTTCATTCAAGTGAACATACAGTGTTACAGCCATTTTATCTATACCCCCTGTATTAGCTTTGACAATTCTAATTCTGACAAATTTGGAACAAGTATATAATTGCCTAAGTAAATCATTATCAAATTCAATATCATAGTAGTCTGTAGCAAACTCCTTTCATCTTCCAGCTCAGTTAAAGCATTGTCTAAAAACAAACAAGGCTTCTAGGCTTGAATGCATATTATCCCAGTCCATATACTTTTCCTGCTTTGACATAGATTTTTCTTTTTAACATATATTTCCCTCTATTTTTTTGATTTGCCTATTGCATTGACTTAGACTCTTATTTTATTTTTGACTTGTAAAATTCCAGTATTTTTGGATCGTCATATTCAAGTATCTATACTTAACCCTTTTTGTTTGACAAGATTATTCCATATTTGAAAAGCTTCATCCATATTTCCGGCTTCAAATTCATATTTTTGCTTTCATATGATCAATTTCAAAAATCAAACAAATGTAAGGTGTCGTTATTCTCTATCATTCTATCTAACCAAAGTTTTAGCAAAATTCAGATTGTTATTTTGAAGCGCACGTCCAAAAAACATCTTAGCATAGTTATACCCTTGGTTCCACTTTTTGCTCTGATTCGGAAATGCCTTCCACCCTTGTTCAGCTAAATCAAAACCTTCTTCTAATTCGTTAGCATTTAGCTTAGTTTATAGCCTCCTTACCATAGTTTTATAACGGCTTCATATCTTTCATCATCTAGCAGCATATTTCTTATACCTCCTGATAGTTAAGTAAATTTCTCACTCATAATTATATACCAAGCACTAAACAAATTCTAAGTTGTACGGCTAAAATAAGTTGCAAAAGTAGACGCAAACTGATAAATGTCCAGACTCGCTCCGGCATCCGCTTCGCTCCGCCTAACGCGCTCGCTTAGGCATTATCAGCTTTTTGCTGTCATCAGTTATCTAATCCCCACAGTGACGCTCCGAATGATAACATTTCAGACTCGCTCCGGCATCCGCTGCTCCGCCTAATGCGCTCGCTTAGAATTTATCATTCGTAGCTGATACCTTAAATTTATGCAAATAACAACCCGAATACCAAATTAAAGACAGCCACCCTCACCTGCCCCTTTTGTTGCTAATATGTTTGTTTGTAGTCATTCTTCAATCAAACAGCCGGAGCTGATAATGCTGGGTGTCTCACTGGTTCCATCCTGATTTTGTGCTTCACACTTGGCAATTATGGATGACCTTATTTGTTCACTATCAGCCGGAACTAATAATGCCTAAGCGAGCGCATCAGGTTTTTCGTCAGCAAAGCCATATTATAACAGCATCTTACAGAAAAACCGTAGCGAGTCTGGACATTTATTAGTGAAGGCGTCACTAAAGTCAACTAACTTTATTTATCACGCAAGTATATTTGTCAGGGATATGATTGTTTAAGTGGCAAGCTTATCAGTGAAGGCGTGTCTTAGCATGTCAAAAAACACATTAGCCCTACAACTTAAGATTTAACTATCAAGCATATTCATCCAAATTTTTCAAAAACTCTTCTATTTATATCTTCATAACACTTATTATCAAAAATCAAAGCTTATGATTTGCTTCAAACTATATTATTTTTCTTCCATTTCAGGACAGATCCTTCTGTAAATGCGCTTGTTTCGTAAGCAGCCTTAACCCTATCAAAGTATTTTGCTAAAACAACATTACTCATTTGCTCACCTAGTAACTTTTTGATATATTTCTATTGTTCCTGCATTTTTCTTCAGTAGTTTCACTATTCTTTCCCTATTCTTGAGGTTTTCATAAAAGTAGGGAGATGATCAGATTGGGACATTCCTGTGGTATTATGAGGCTTTATCCTCATCTCAGCACTGAGATATTGAATTAAATACCCAAGGTGTTCACGGTTCAGTGCCCAAACAGGCTTACCCTGAAAAAATGTCAAAAACCACAGCTCTAGTCCGAAATAAGGTCTCTTCCATGCTCAATTTCAGCAGTATATGAAAATGACTCAGCAGTTTTATGAACCTCCCCTTGCATTTTAGTTCCACAATAAGGACATAATACATTTAGGGCAGAAAAATGCTGCTTTGCCTTATCTTCAATATCTACTCTATAATATCTTCCACAATTCATGCATTTGTTATTAACATCGTAGCGGTAAATTGTGCGATCATTGCTTTTTTGATGACCACAGCTTGTACACTTAAAATGCACATTGTCATCATCTGCAACTATCACCCCTAATCCTTGACATTTAGGACATTTGACTTGTATTCCAGACTCCATGGCACTATATACACTGTATTTAAAATAGGCTTCATCAATTATGCGGCTCATAGCCTTCCAAGCTCCTTTCTTGGCGAGTACAAATATATCTATAACTAGCAAGTCCTTCATTGTTACGTTTCTTCAACAACTGCTATCCTATTTAATATCTCTCTTGCCAGCTCCTTAGCCTTTATAAAATCTTCTTTAGTAAGTATCATCAATACATAGCTGTCACTCCCCACATCCATATCTGATAAAACATAATCCTTCCAGATTGAATTGATGATTTTGCCCCATCTTGGAACATCTTCCTCACTATCCAATATCTCACCATCTATCTCAAGTTCAATACCTTTACTTAGTTTTTTAATTGCGTTCATAAAATCATCTTTTCTTACTTTCCAGTCAAGTTCTATTGCTATACCTTTTCGCAACAACTCTTCATAAAGTTCAAGCCAGGCATCTTCCATGTCTTCTTCATTCTCAGGCTTTACTTTCTTAAGAAATTGCTTTGTATGTTTAGTATTTCCTAATAATAGTTCTGTTAATTCAACAAATGCTTTCTGCATCTTTTCATTCTCATCGTCCACAACTTCTACATAGCTTTTTCATCAGGAAGAGTCTCTTTTGCATAAAAAGTTCTCATTATTTTTATTGCATCTTCATAGCCTCAAGTCATATATACAGTATTTTTACCGTTTATTTCAAGGTATAAATTCACATAATCTTTATTTTTGCTACAACTGCCTTCATTGAGGTGCAGCCTTTTTATCGCATAAGGCGGACGTATCTCTGTATAGTAAATATATCCATCCTTCATAGCTTTTAGTGAGTTATTAATACCATCAATATGAAACTCTTTATGATTAGAATTTGGATTTTTAATCCACCATTCTACATATGTCCCAAGCAATTTTCTTTGAATCCAATTATAAATACTCATACTAACCTCATTTCCAATGTTTCACGTGAAACATTTTTATTATTCAACCTCTATTATTTCACCAAAATATCTACAAATGTATATAAGCTTCTAGCATACAAAAGTCTTTTCAGCTTTTTCACAGCTCTAAAATATAGATAGCTTAAATGCTATATATCTATCCATATAACTAATGTTGAGCTTACTTGGTTAAAATAAATAATGTTTTAAAGTCAAAAATCAAGTTAATAGCAAACAGCATTATACAAACACTTACAATACGAAGTTTCCTGTTTTGTCATTCAACTTACTTATTGTTCGTTAAACATATTATACAGTAGTCCCATATATTTTTTTGAAGTCGAATATTGTCTTAAGTTTATTTTATTATAAGATACCTCTTTTTTATCTATAAAGAAATCTTTTGCAAATGTCTATGAAATTAAAATGTTTCGTGAAACATTTTATTGTTCTAATTATTCTATCCTTACTATCACATAAGAAATTAACCAAAAGTTTTCTTCAAGCCATATCCTTATATCATCAATTGTCCTATCACAAGATAAATCCAACTGAGTGCAATCTGTCTCATATAGCAATATCACATTCTTATCTTCATCAAAAATAAGTTCTAAGTTAAGCTATGAATCTTGCAAACTCGTATAAATCTTTTATCAGAATTAAAAATACTCGATTGCAAATGTACAGCGATTTCTATCCATTCTGAGTTCAAATTGATATGGTTCTGAATAGTTCTCCCAGCAAATGTCATAAGTTCTGGCAGTATTACTTTACTTCAATATTAGTGCGGGATATTTTGCATCAATATCTTCATTAAATTTCTTAAGATCAAATTTGTAATTTTGTTCTTCATTCAAGTGAACATACAGTGTTACAGCCATTTTATCTACACCCTCTATATCAGTTTTGACAATTCTAATTCTGACAAAGCTGAATAAGTGTATAATTTTCTAAGTAAGTCATTGTCAAATACCATATCATAATAGTCTGTCGCAAACTCCTCGAATCTCTCATAAGTACCGAAAGCATATCCGAGTAACCAGCGTCCTCCATCATTTTCCTTCATCTGATTTTGATGAACTTCGCCGTCATACCAAATAAAAAGTAGTTTCCTGTCTCTCATCATCTGTAAACATATTTTTCATTTTTCTCGTCTAAGCCTTCATACATCATATCAATAATGCCCTAATTCCATTCAGCAGCAGCAAACTGATTAAGACTATTTTCTATGAGCAAAAGCCTTTTATTAGCACTGCAGTTTCTGTAAATAATACTGTTAACTTATCTCCTGCACCATTATCAACAATATACTTTATCATATTATCAGTCTCGAACTTCCGTATCAATCTCAAGTCATCATCTTGTTTGTGTCAAGTACTCGTTGGCAAATTTCCTTACCTTTTTCTTTTATCATTGTTTTTTTATTTTTGTATCACAAACAAGCCCAGATTATGCACTGAACAGATATTTTTCTTTAGTTGCCAAGTATAAAATTTCTTAATGCCTTTCTACCTGCTGTTAATGGTGTACCGGTTAGTGGAAGACTTCCTCTGCCTATTTCCATATATGGAAGTCCTTTACCGTCTCGTGACGGTGATTTTTGAAAGCGCTGAGAGGCTCTTTTATCCTCGCTCTGGCTCTCATCAAATATCAATTCCCAGAGTAACGGCAGACGGTCTCTATCAGGTCTTTGTTTTCTTTCCTGCACAGAAGCTTCGCAAGGTTATCAGCTCCTGATTCTGACCATCTCATGCGCCTGTGCTTCATTCTCAGCGTTATCAGTGTACAGTTTTGTGTTTCCTGTATACCCATGTTTTTATAAATGATGCCTTCTACAGGTTCTGGGAGTTTTATTCTCCCGCTTGTAGTACGGTAGCAGCCCTTCTCTGTTATTGTGAAGGTAGGCGTACAGCTCCTCGGCTTTTTACTGGTTTTATCGTTTTCATCTGCTTTTACTTACTCTTATATACTCACGTATATAATCAAACATTTCTTCAATCTTCTCAGAATCAAAGAGCCTTCGTATATCCTTTTGTACAGCTTTACTGCTTATTTTCCTTAAAATTTCCTGATAAATATGGTATCTGTCAAGCTGAAACACCGCCTCGTCATCATAAGGCTCTTTTATCCAGCTGCCACCATCTCCATTTAAGATACGCCTGCCTATTTCGTCAGGGTTATATTTCTTCTGTATCACAGCCTCTCTTTTATTGTGAGATCCGCTGCTTCCATCCATGCCTGCAAACACCACTTTCTCCACTAGAGTGCTGCGCCCTTCCTTTTCCTTCTCAGCATCCCAGCCTTCATGATGGTAAAGACTTTCATCTCCTTTTTACCCATGCGTTTATGCCCTCTGCCCTGCATCGAAAAGCCATACTCCATCCATTTCCTCAAAAAGAACTCCGATTTCCCTTTTCCCATCAGATCTGCCTGCCTTTCATCTTCTTCACATCAAGGTCTTCCTCTGATGTTATCCTCTGTACCAAGCTTCTGGGCCATATTCCACACGCCTCCTGCACTTATGGTCTGTCCTGTAGAAGAGCTTAACATCTCTGCAGATGCCCTGTACGGGAGTTCCGTAACTGAATTGAGCGATCTTCTGCAAGATTAGTAGATATTAAGCCTATCTCTCCATGCCCATTTGTTCATCAAGCAGATAAACATGAGCTCGTTCCATCTCTAAGCCTTGGCTGGTACACCCTTCTTTCATACTCGACATCTCCATATACGTTCTTATCGAAGTCTTTCTCTTTCCTTTATTCCTATATTTAGAAGTATCCTCTTTTTGAAAGAATATCATCATAGTTTTTCAAGTATGATTTTAGTGTGTTCACTGGCAAGCTTTGCAGTACTCTTCAAAAATTTTCTTCTCTAAGGTCTTGAATGAAATCTTTTTCTTTTATAATAGCATTAGTCATACAGTTTTTCCTTTATGTTATTTTCTCAAATCAATAATAAAATAAAACTGTATGATTGGGAAAGGGGCAACCCTTCTTTTTCTATTGCCAATTATAATTATACACTAACCATCATCTTCTGGCTCAGTTAATGCATTGTCTAAAAACATATAAGGCTTCCAAATGTATTAACATATTATTCCAATCCATATATTTTCTTTGTTTTGATATATCTTTGTTTACTTTTATCTAACATAATAGTCCTCCGACTAACTATATGGCTTTTCTATTATTGTATATCTCGTATGGCATATCTTACAGCTGTTAATTTCTTGCCACCAATTATCACTTCTTTATCATCATTGCAAAAGTTCAAATCCGTACCTTTCATAGAACTTCCGGCTCTGGTAAGTTTTCTTCAAGAACATAAAGAATAACCTCTTTATATTCATGTATTCTTAATTCATTTATTACTGAATCCATTATTTTTTTATTCCATAACCTTTGCCTATATATTCAGGCAACAAATAAATTGAAATTATTTCTCCAGAATCACTGCAATTATCAATTCTTGCTCTACCAAAACTTGCAGTCCCTGATATACTCACCATCTTTAATGCATACCATAGTGTACAAGCCAGGACTTTCCAATCTGTTACTCCAATATCCTCTTGAATTTTTATCCAAAAATCTTGTGGAACTATACCTCTATAAGCATATTTCCAACTATCCTCCATTATTTTGTTAATTTTCATTTTGTCATCAGACGAGTCAATATATCTTATTTCCATTGTTTCTCCTTATTTGAGTATCTCTTGTCTATCGTATATTTTTCATTAGCATGAGGCATAGTAAATTGTTTTAGGGTTATAGCTCATTATAAGTTCCCAATCTTTCTTTAATTTGCTATTATCTTCGTATGCATCAAGATATTCAAAAGGTTCTAAGTCCCCTACAAAACAGTTACCATCGTCAAGAATCAGAGAAATACTATCAAGACTATGGCTTGTTGTACAAATAACTTCTCCATCAATTCCTATACACTTAAGAATTTCTCTGCTATTCTTTTCACTTAAAAATCTGTACTTATCAGCATCTATTGTTTCATATTTCACCTTATTGTCCCTATTAAAAATATAATCTGAAAAATGAATATATGGATACTGTGTATCAACTAATAGTTGCACACCCTGTTTCATTAACTCACTAACTAATCCGATGTGGTCAGGATGGTAGTGAGAAGCTAATAAATATTTGATATCATTCTGTTTAATTTTATTCTTTTTAATTCCTTATAAAAATGCCTGAATTGTACCTGCATAGTCTGTATCAAAAAAGTAGATAACAATTTTTCTCCATTTATTAAGAAAGTATTTGTATTTCCATATCTCAATTTAATAATCTTACTCACCTCCCGAAATTCTAATTTGTAGGGCTGATGGGTTTGTTTGTTGACTAAGTTACGCCTCCACTAATAAATGTCCAGACTCGCTACGGTTTTTCTGTAAGATGCTGTTGTAATATGGCTTTGCTGACGAAAACCTGATGCGCTCGCTTAGGGCATTATTAGTTCCGGCTGTTAAATTGATGAATAACTACAAACAAACACATCAGCCACAAGAGGGGCAGGTGAGGTGGCTGTCTTTAATTTGGCATTCTGAGTTATTTTTTGTATAGATTTAAGGTGCCAGCTACGAATGATAAATTCTAAGCGAGCGCATTAGGCGAAGCGAAGCGGATGCCGGAGCGAGTCTGAAATGTTATCATTCGGAGCGTCACTTTGGTTAGTTTATATAACTCGACAAATTAGAATTTGTTTTTGTGTCTTCATAACATTTTAACCTTAACCGCCAAATTTGTGCCTCAAACAAATTTTTTCACGCACTAAATGTTTTCACGTGAAACATTTTTCATAGTCTCTCTTCATATTCAACATAGCTATGTTTTTGATAAAAAGAATAAGACTCAAACCAATCATCTTTAGGGTATGCCAAGATGCACCTTTGCAACAGATATCTCATTATTTTTCATATCTTCTTCTGCAATTTTAAGTAACGCACTACCTATTCCTTTTTGTTTCTCCGCCACCTTAACAAATAGCCTATGAATAAATGCTTCATTTGTGCCATCAACTCTTACATATCCAATACTTCCTATAACTCTGTCATAACCATCAATGGCAATCCAAAATCTGCCTCCTTTATCAAAATAATGAGATTTTATATCTAACAGATCTTCATTTAAGCCCGGTTTTCTACCCAAAGCATCCTTAGCTTGCAAAATCATAAATATTAGATCATCTCTATAGCTTTCTTCAAAAGGTATTATTTTTCATATTCTAATATCTCCAAAATACAGATTTATTCATGTATAAACACCAAATCATCCCCATCCAAAAAAATCCGCTTTTCTAAATCCTAAATTAATGTATAATCTCTGAGCCAACTCATTATCTTTGTTCAGTAGTCAGGAAAATCGGCATATTGCTGTCCAAATTTTTTTCAAAGTTTTTATCGCACACTCTGCGGTTGCCCTTCCTAAACCCTTATTCTGATAATTCTTATCTATATAAAAACTCCAATTAAACCCTTTTTATTAAGTACTATTTTTCTAAACGAAATAAAGCCCACTCTTTTATTTTCATTATTGTAAATAACACAAGGCACATTATTTTTCCGGATCTAAATATGCTCTTCCTACCGAAAAAAACTTGCAGGGATTTACATATTCCATCTGTCGAGTTGTTATCTTACATTCTTCTACAGCATACCAAAGGTCAGTTTCATCTTCTATCGGCTTTATCCAAACCAGTGAATTACTGCATAAATTTTGTTTTTATTTCAGATAAAAATCTCCCCATATAATCTCCTATAATTGCAATTTTAATATTGGTGTTTTTTTATCAAAAAGCGTTAAATACTAACTGCTTGTATTATCATCAATCATTATAATTTCAGACTTATAATACTTTTCTGTAAACTCTACTTTTTCCATTATTTCAGCCTTTGTAAAATGACTGTTTTCAGGTGCAACCACCCACTTTTCTTCTACATCATCATAACGATGAATAATGGCAATTACCCTTCCCGTAAACTCTTTTATCGGCTCATCAATACCTATTATATAGGCATCTTGTTCTTCACCATCTCCTGCAATTATTCCTTCTATATAACCATAGTTAATCGGATAATACATATCCTTATGTTTAGGATGATAGCTTCCCGAGCGGTCTGTCAACTGTCACTTTTACAAGCTTTACCAAAGCATAGTTTTACTCCAATATTTAACCCAAATTATTGATATCGTCTTATTTCAGCATTTAACCTTTCTATCAAACTAATTATATCTCTTCTGAAATCCTTTTAACTCATACAATGTATCTTTAATTTTCACCCTGCACTCTAATATCCGTAAATAAAAAGTTAATACTCTACTTTTTTTCATTCTTACCTTCGAAACCGGCAATTCATCAAGCATAACTTCAAATAAATTCGTCAAATATTTCCTGTTATCCACATTATCCACAAAGCAACATCGCTTTTGCACCCTCATAAGGAAGTTCATATTTTGCATCCGGCATATAGTCAATTGCTGATTTTACAGGTTTAACAAGCAATCTGTCATCATATATTCCGCCAACTATTCTACCCTTGTAGTATATAATATATTCTCCCATCATAGCCCTGTAACTAATATCCTCTAATTCAGATAACTGCTCAAGGATAAAATTCAAATATTCCTTACTTGATGACATATTTAATTCCTTCCCTATAATGTCAAGCCCTAAATCATTTAATTTTTAGGCTTTTCTTTAAATTTTTACCTCGTAAAACAGAGCAAAAAAATGTATGACAGTCATTGTATTTTATACTGAACAGCTAAAGAGTGTGGTTTATAAAGCATCCCATTGTTTTTGCTTTTATAAAGGCTATAAATACTCTAGTTAACTATGATGGTGAACCTTCCGTGTCTAAAGGGATCGTATCCCAACTTCCTTCGTCCCACCTGTCCATACACCGAGTGCCTGCTAAGCTTTTCTAACAGGGTCATCCCTCACGGAGAGAACTACTGCAGCTACAGCTCTTGTTTGTTTTTTTGATTTTACTGACCTGTCTACTCCGCAGAGTACGGATATTCCGTGGACGCTTACCCTGCCTCGCTTTGCTGGTCATTGTGATGATGTAGCGCTTGTAGCACTCCATCGTTATCGGGTTTCTTCAGAACCCTGCCCGATCTCGGAAGAATCCGACACCCGCAAGGCTCTGGAATAAATTTTGCTGTCGACTGTTTTACGCTACAATAGCTTCCTTTATTTTCCGGACGTCTGATGTCCATCAACATCTTCTTCGGAGCATATTTCGTACCAGTATTCAGAATCGTATAGATAATCCTCAGAAGCTTGCAGGCTACTCACAATCAATGACTGCATCTTTTTCAACGGATTATCGGCTCGTGTCGTATAATACATATGGAGTTCTTTGAATTCCTCTGCATAGGTACTGCTGACTTTGCTGCCTGAATAACCAATATCTGAGTCGTTTTCGTCCTCTATGACTGATTTTTGGTTTCTCCCTTATGCTTTCCTGAACTGCATGCACAAGGTACTAATCCGCTTAATTTCTGTATTTCCTTAACATCATCAAATCTTGAAATATCTCCCATCTCTGCAAGAATACCGGAAAGTGTATTTTCTCAATCCCAGATATCTCCAGAACGTTACCTGTATGCGGTATCTCCTGACATTTCTGGTTGATCTGGTTCTCTATAACAGCAAGTTCAACATCCAGTTCCATGATTTTCTGCACGAACCACTTTACAGCTGCCTTGCTTGCAATAGATCCATCCTAATCCCAACACTTGCTTTTTGCGTACTGTAAGATTTCTCTGGCTCTGCTGTACCCGCGTCCTCTAAGTTTAGCAGCATGCAAATCTGTCTTATCCTTCTTCTCCAAGTGCGGTCAGTTCATCCGGAAATGGTGCCTCTTTCAGCAGTTCAAGGCTAAATGCTCCATCGACTTTTTCCCAATGCTTCCTTATACTCCGGGAAATATATCTTCATCTCCCTGTGCATCCGGTTGATTGTTCGAATTCTGTCTTCATTCAGTTGGTCTCTGAACATGGATAACCTACGAAGTTCAGCATAGATTTTTCTGGAAGATATGGCATACCAAAGTTGCCATCCCTTGACAAGATTTGCTATCAGTTTTGGATCCTTCCTGTCATCCTTCAGCTGGCTGTTATCTTCAACCTCCTTTGTCTGCTTAACAGCATAAGGGTTTACCTGAACAACACTGATTCCATTTTGCAATCATCCGGTAGCAAGGCAGAACCAGTAGTGACCGGTCGGCTCTAGCCAAGTACTATCTGACTCTTATCATGTTCAGCAGCTATCTTTACTGCCCATTCTTTTTGCACTCTGGAATCCCTCATAATCATTGTTGAAAGAATATGCGGACTTACTGAGTTCCCGTCCTCTGGTATCAATTGCTCTCACATAGTGCGTTTCGCTGCCTACATCACATCCCAAGATAAGCATGTCATCGCTGATAAAAGAGAGTTTTTATTTTTATCGAACTTACCATTGGTTTCCAACTCACGCCAGGTTGAAGCTGTGAGATTTTCCTTAATCACCTCCGCTTTTTTCAAAAGCTCCTGCTGTTCAAAAATATTTGCTGTTACTACTTGATTTTTTTTCTTTGTGCCTTTAATATTCATTTTAGATACCTCTTGTATTTTTTTAGATTTTACCAACTGGCAGGTCAGTAATAATCTAAATTTACTTGAGTATTTTTTATGTCAACTCTTGACCCTATTTATAGTATACAGGAAGCTTTTCTCAAACAACAGTTTTTTTATATTAATTACTAAAGTAATTGCGATATTTTAATCAGTCTATTTTCCACTATTTAGTATTTTTATTCATCAAAAACCCTACTCCCTGTCCGGCAAAACTTATAACTCCATAAATAGAGCATATATCATTGCACTTTCGTTATAATAGATAAAAACAGTCGGTAACCAAAGTAATGCAACTGCCAGAGATAAATACCATTTAAAATCCATTCATTTTTGACATATACAAGTGAAAAGTATGAACAATATAGCCGGTAAAAGAATTAGCAGTGTAAACATAGCACTGCCCTGTATCCCTACACAACAACGGTGCTGCCACATAAAAATGCAAGCATTACTAAAAATATAAACATAATATTTCTTTATAAAAAGCTTTCATCCTGCCTCCTTTATTACTACCTTTTTCTGTTTCCTGTGAAAAATAATTTACATACTTCATCAATAAATACATCTAAATCATTCATATCACAGCTTTTTAAATCTATTTTTTCTTTTTATTTTTCAATGTAAATGAATATCCGAAAAATATTTACCTTTTACAAATAATGAATTAACTAAAAAAAGGCTCTATAGAGGATAATTCACCAAAAAAATATTGTCCTTTCTTTTTTTATTTTTCTTTAAAACAATCCCTTTTTCAAAAAGTTTAGCCTCTGTCCATAAATCAAATTCGGTTGGCAAAAATAATTTTTTTCTTTTTCCCTTTGATATAAAAATCTGTTTTCCAAGTTCTTGTGAAACCTGACTGTTTTCAGGATTAAAAAGAATTGACTTTAACTTATATTTAGGTCCAACTGGGTATTAAACATTTTTCCTATAAAAAAATATTCCTAGTCCTAAAAAGTGCAATAATAATTAAAATTTTTATCCATAGTTTACCTCGGTGAAATCGCTCCCTATTTTAACAAGAGCATTATATATTCCTTCATCATCATTGCTATCGATAATATTCTTAAAACGAAGTTTAAGCTCTTTTGGTGCATTTTCCATAAGAAATGGAAGTCCTACCACCTCAAGCATTTCCACATCGTTAAAATTATCTCCGAAAGCTGCTGCCCTCTTCACATCTATATTCCACAATTTACATAGTTCCAAAACTGCACTTCCCTTTGTTATACCGGGAGCCATAATCTCAATCATAGTATGAAATGATTTAACTACCGATAAATCAGGGAAGTTCTTCTTTATCTTATTTTCAATTTCATCAGTCTTTTCAGGGTTACAGATGCAAAGAATTTTTCCTATCTTTGCATCGATAGATAATGACTCTACAGAGCCACTGACAGCCTCTGTTTTCACGATATTTTCCTCAGTTATCACTCTTTCATCGCTCTTATCCTTAACTATCCAGTTATCACCTGAGTAAAGATTCCAACAGCAGTCGAAGTTCTCTTTCTCAATAAAACTGATTACTTTCTCTGCTATTTCCCTATTAAAACCTGATGAATACACAGTATTCTTATTCTCATCTAATATCAAAGCTCCACTGTAACATATAATAGGGCAGGAAAATCCATTTTCCTCTAAAATAGGATATATTCCTGATGGACTTCTAGCCGATATTATTACAAAAGGAATATCTTTTTCCTTTAATTTTTGTATTGCATACTTTGTTCCATCAAGCATCTTATGCTCACTATTTAATAAGGTTCCGTCTACATCACTAAAAACTATTTCTAAATCCATATTTTCTCCCTATGTTCAACTCGCATCGCAATTCTATACCAATTTAAACTCTGATATACCTCTGGTTTCTGCTTCTTGGTGTATCCGGAGCTGTCATTTAATAACACACATATCTATTGCAGGATTTAGATAATTCTTTCTAAATCCTTCTCTGATTTCAAACTAAGCTTTTCCATAAGTGTCTTACTCGTGTATGGAATGTCATATTCCATCACATCAAGTAACCTTTAACAGCTTCTGAAATATGCTCATTTGCTTCATTAAACTGAATAGAGATATCGTCTAAAAATTTTATCAAGCTGTGACAACATAAATTCTATAAAAATCGTAGAATCCCTCATTAATATGACATTTTGCAATCACTTCATAATATTCCTCCTGAAATTTCTCTATCTGGCTTTTCAATAGGAATATATTCAAATATCGTCTTCCACTTCGATAAAATAGCTGTTTGCCTAATCTTGCCATTCTGCCGTTGCCGTCAGAAAATGGATGAATAAACACAAATTCATAGTGAAATATACAACTCATTATAAGCGGATGAACCTGATTATGATTTTTCTTCATCCAATCAAAAAAAGCTCACTTACAAGCTGTGGGACAAACTTTTGCAGGCGGTGCCATAAATATACATTCTTCACCATTAAATACACCTTCTTCACCGGTTCTAAATTCACCTGATTCTCTCAAAATATTATTTGTCATAACTCCATGAATTTTTCAAATCCTTGATATCATAAGGATTAATCTTAGATAAATATTCGTAAGCTGCATAGGCATTCTTGACCTCAAGAATTTCTTTTCTGCTCTCCTAATACAGTCTTTCCATTTATTACATCTCTTACCTGTCCCAAAGAAAGTGAATTTGCCTCAATTTTAAGTGATGAATGAATGGATTTTAATTCTATTATTTCTTCTAAGATATGGTCTTGTATCAAGATTACTAGTTGCAGTAATACGTCCTATTTTTTTCTGAAATAGACGATACATACATCAATATCTTATCTGTAATTATAAAAAGGCGGTTTATACTTCTCCATAATTTTCACCTTACTTCCGTATTATCTTCCGCATTTACTTCCCTACAAATATACAACAAATGGCAAGAAAGCCCCAGCATTTCAATTCTTTCTGCCATATACTTTATCCTTTCAACATTATTAGTACTATTATAAAATAACAGAAAAGGAGATGAATTACATACCATCTCCTAAATCTATATTCTCTAAGCAACCTGTGGATAATCAATTACAGCAATTTCCTGCATCATTTTTAGCTGTATCTACAATCATTTCGAGTCTTTCAGCAACTTTATCAGTATAGTATTTTTCTCCACACTGCTCACACTCAAGGCAAGGAACATTTTTAATAACAATAATACAATTATTATAATTTACTATGATGTAGTCGTACTTGCTACTGTTGTGCTATTTTTACACACATACACATATTCTTTACTCCTTCCTCCTAGTTTTTAAGTCATCTTCAAATGTATCAGGATAATACACGGTTATCACATATATTTTCATATTATCACATCCAGCAACTATATGCAAAATCTTTCCATTAAAAATTCCCACCATTCCAGCCCCAGTTTGTTGTTGTTTCGTATTTTACATAGATTCTCTCAGGCTCTATTCCAAGTACCTCGTTAAATATCTTTGTTATCTCAGCAGTTAAATTATTAAAAGCCTCCTTATTCTCACTGCCAAATACACTTACTTCAACATAGGCTATATCCTTTTCATTACTGCCCTTAAAGTAAAGATGACTTTCAGGTTCAAAATTAACCATAAGCCAAGTCTCACTTTTCCCGGGTATCAGCTCAATTGCCCTTCCAAGTTTCTCCTTAACTACAACTTCCTCTTCTCTTGTAATCTTCTTTAGTAATTTTAGAATTAATAAATGGCATAACATTTCTCCTTTCCTACTTTCCCATACAAAAATCCTTAAATATCTTATCAGCCAAATCCTCACTGGTGGTATCCCCTGTAACTTCACCAATGGCATTATAGGCATTCATAAGGTCAATAGTGTAAAAATCCTCAGACACACCTGAGTCTATGGACTCAAGTACCATATTAAGGCTTTCCTTAGCCCTCCTTATAGCACCTTCCTGTCTTAGGTTAGAGAGATAGATTTCATTGTTAAAGTCTAACTCCCCATTGAAAAACATTTCCTTAATAATCTCAGTAAGCTTCTCTATTCCAACCCTCTTCTTTGCCGATATTTCTACAGGATTGAACTCCGAAAAAGCCTTGTATTCCTCATCGGTTAAGCCTCTTTCAAGGTCAGTTTTATTTAAGATAAGAACAGACTTTCTAGACTTAATTTCCTCTAATAATTCTTTATCTTCAGAGGAAAGCGGCTTAGATACATCTATTATCATAAGTACAAGGTCTGCATCACTTAGATGTTCCTTTGCCCTCTCTATTCCCATTCTCTCAATCTCATTATCAGTCTCCCTAATTCCTGCTGTATCCACAATATTAGAGAGATATCCCCAAGGCTTACACTCTGCATCAGAGCATCCCTTGTAGTGCCCGGAATATCAGTAACTATAGCTACTTCTTCCCTGTAATGTAGTTAAGAAATGAAGACTTACCCACATTAGGCTTACCTACTATTACAGTTTTAATGCCCTCTTTCATTATCCTTCCTTTACCTGCATTTTTCCAAAAATATTATTCAAAAGCATTTATATTGTTTACAATATTTTCCTGATTTCTTCCGCCTTATCATCAAGTGACATGTGCTCAGGATCATCAAGAGCTGCCTCTATATAAAGCCATGTCAGTTAAAATGTCTCTTTTACAGGTTTTAACTTATCTCCTATTCCTCCATTAAGCCTCCTGCCAGCACTCTTTTATGGCATAGTCGCTGTCTGCCCTTATGATATCCATGACTGCTTCTGCCTGTGTAAGGTCAATTCGTCCGGAGAAAAGGCTCTTTTTGTAAAATTCTCCGGGTTCTGCAAGCCTTTGCACCTGCCATTATCGCAGTTTCAAGCACTTTTTGTTATAAATGCTCCACCGTGACAGTTTATTTCCACTACATCTTCTCTTGTATAAGTCCTGGTCCTTCATAAATGAAACCAAGACCTCATCTACTACATCTGTCTCATTATAAATATGCCCGTATTTAATGCTATGACTTTCTATTTTATCTACATCAGTAGAAGATAACTTCATTAGTTTTCCCGCTATATTAAAAGGCATCCCTCACCACTTATTCTTATTATACTTATTCCTGAATTTCCAACCGCAGTGGAAATCGCCGTGATTGTATCATTCATAATCATCACTCCACTCTTCCCTTAAAATTCCGTATTTCACACTATCATATATTCATCATTGTAATATCTTACTTTTCTAATTCTGGCTTCCTGTAACATACCTAGCTTTTCAGCTGCCTTCATCATTCTAATATTTCCCATTCCGGAACATTTTATTTAGCTACACTTCCTCATCCCATACTATCACAAATTCCCTATACATATAATAAAAATCCCCGCAAAACCATCAACTGGTTCTACGGGGATACTACTATACTTCTTCATCTAAATCGTAATCAATTTTTGTTGTACTTCTTCGAATAATTCTTATTGTAGCCATTCTTGTGATATGGCTTTCTTCCATAAGGCTTTCTTTGCTATAACCCTTGTTGTATCTGCTGTTATAGATAAGATTTTCCTTCATTCTTTGGCTTAACTACAACCTTGCGGTAAGGATCAGCACCCTCACTATAGGTCTCACAATCAGGATCTCCCTGAAGAGCAGAATGAATTATTCTTCTTTCAAATGAATTCATAGGCTCAAGTGAAACAGCCTTTCCGGTTCTCTTAACCTTGGAAGCTATATTCTTAGCTAAGTTCTCGAGTGTCTCTTTTTCTTCTTACTCTATAGTTCTCAGAATCAAGCTTAACCTTTACATATTCACTGCAATCCTTGTTGATTGCAAGGCTAACAATATACTGAAGTGAATCAAGAGTCTGTCCGCGCTTTCCTATAAGAACTCCCATATCCTCAGCCTTCACATCAATTGTAAGCTCATTTTCAGCAGAATCAAATTCCACATTTATAGCAGCCTCAAGCTTCATAGCCTTAAACACATCTGTAAGGAATTTAACAGCGTCAACCTTAGCCTTTTCCTGTCTTTCAGAAGATACAGGCTCGCCCTTATCATTCTCATCAAATTTCTTTTTAGGCTTTCTATGCTCTTCAGCTGCAGGCTTATTTTCACTCTTAGCCTCATGTATGCTTTAACCGTAGCAGGTCTTTCCTGTCTAACTTCTTTTTCTGAGGCATAGAAATAGGTTTTGATTCTTTAACCTCCTTGAATCTAACCCTTATCTTTTGCATCGTAGCTACCAATAAACCCTAAGAAACCTGCGCTTTCCTTCTCAAGCACTTCCACATCCATCTTGTCTGTGGTTGTTCCAAGCCTTATAAGACCTTCATTTATGGCATCGTCAACCGTTTTTGCTGAAATTTCAATCCATTCATTACTCATAATCTACCCTCCAATACCTAGTCTCTCTTTAACATATTGGCTACATCTGAAATATTGGCAGCCTTATATTCACCCTCGCGCTTTTTATAGTCCGTTATCTTGTAGTTGTTCTTTGCCTTAATTGTAATCCCCTTTTCAGTGCTCTTTGGAGCCTCAGAAGAATCATCATCAATCTTCTTTGTATTTGTAGTACGCTATGGATCTGGTTGAAGTATTTGCAAACTGATTAAATTTCTCAGCCACAGGCGCTTCTCCCCTTTTCGCACGAAGCTTTGCAGCCTTTTCCTGATTCTTTCTTATCATTTCATCAACGTCAACATTTTCAAGCATCTTGTTGAAGAAATACTGCTGGATAATCATAAATATACTACCTGCAATCCAGTATACACCGATACCGATTGGGAAGGTAATACAGAAGAAAGCCTGCATAAATGGCATGAAAGTTCATCATTCCTTATTAGCGCAGCAGCCTGATCATTTTCATTTGTCTGTGCTGATTCTTCACCATCTGCTTACCGTTGATATACTGAAGTACACCTGCAAGCAGTGGTACTATAAGTGTAAGAGGCTTAGCAAAATCCCGTACATCCGATATTGAAAAAAGTCCGAATACACTGTTAATATGCTCTATCTCAGCTGAATTAGTGGCTATTACGTTTGAAATACCACTAAAACTTGTTTTAAGTGCCTCCCATTTGTCATGGTTAAATGTAGCAAGTACATCTATTACAGAGTTTAATATAGTAGTTTTATCGCCCTCTGTAACCAGTTTAACTGTATTGCTGTTAGCTATCTCAGTTAAAGTAGCGGCATAATTGCTCTGTCCCATAAGAGGAGTAGCTATATTCTCATACAAGCTTCTTATAGCTGGCATGTAAGCAGGCATACTCTGAACTATTCTATAAAGACCGAACATTATAGGAAGCGTAATAAGAATAGGCAGACAGCCCGCAAGTGGATTTGAGCCATATTTCTCATATACCGCCTGAGTTTCCTGCTGCATCCTTCTCTGTGACTCAGGATCACGCTTTCCCTTGTATTTCTTAGTTATTTCCTGAAGTTCAGGACTCATTCTTGAAGTGAGCTTGCCTACTTTCTGCTGTTTATAATACATAGGCATCATCAAAGCTCTCATTATAAATGTAAATAATAAGATACAAATAGCTGCATTTTCTATACCGATTGCAGAAAATACAGAATAAATCCCATTCATTATGTATGCAAGTATTCTTGCAATAGGGCCCACTATAGCACCATTATACTGTGTCAGTGCAAATACCTGTTGGATCAAACTACCGTCCTCCCTAAATCTTTCATTGAGGTACAAAATCGACACCGCCCTTAGACAGAGTATGACATCTCATAATTCTCTTTACAGCCAAATAAGAGCCTTTTGGGCTCCATACTTTTTCAATAGCTCTGTACGGCGTAGGTTGAACAAGATGGAATGAACCTGCACATTGAAATTTCTATTATAGGAGATATATGATTTTTATAAATCTTTATTAAAAATATAAGAAATCTCTTTATCAATTCTTATCATCTCTTTTCTCATTAAGCAAGTGATGCAATTTACAAAAGGTGAATATAAGCACTCTCTACATCCGCATATTTCTTATCTTTAATATTTTCCTGGCTATAATAACGATATCATAACCTTTTTAACAATCTCTTCGTTAAGCCTACGCTTTCCTTATCAATCTGGTTGCTCTATGTCTGACACACTAGTACCAACCTTTTTACTAACTGATATTCCTATCCTGTTACTACTTGTCTCATTATTATACACATACATAACCAGATATTTGTTGGCAAAAAGATTTACCGTAGTCATAGACTCTTTTGAATTCTATCGAATTCTTCAACGAATTAGGTAACATATTTTTCCCTGATAAACAAACGGACACCGGCATAAAGTGTCCTCATTGTAACTGATTATGCAGATAATCTTTCTACCCTTAGCTCTTCTTCTAGCTAATACTCTTCTGCCATCAGCTGTCTTCATTCTCTTGCGGAATCCATGAACCTTTGATCTCTGCCTCTTCTTAGGCTGGAAATGTCATCTTCATTTGGTACACCTCCTTAATAAAAATCAAATATTACGATTAAATACAATCAACCCTTATAATATCAGCATTTTAAGCGAAAAATCAAGAAAAACTTTCATTTTTAATTCTACATTTATAGAATATAATTTTTCCACTTATCCACATTTATTCTACAATGATGTACTCACTTATCCACAATTTGTTTATAAGTTGTGGATAAATTATATTTAATAAATTTTAGGGATATTTATTACTTTCTACTCCTATAAAAATCTATGTTTATAAATTTATTCTACTGTTGTTGACAACTTTTAACTTAACACTAAATCGATAGGATTTCCACAACTTATCAACATTTTTATTGTGATAAGTTGAATAAGTATATATCTTTTAGTTGTCTTTGGTTTGCGATCAAAATATAACAGTATAAAGGAGTATTTTTGTCTTATGAAACAATTAGTCAGCAAAACTGGGATGCAATATTGGAAATGCTCAAAAATGATTTTTGAGATAAAGCTGGCATTATTTAAAAACCTTCATTGAACCTCTTAAGGTATATGACGAGGACGATGAAAATGTAACTATTCTTTTAGATGATGATGTATATCAGCACTATGATTCTTATATAAAGGAAAAGTTCTATACCTTTATAAAGAACTCAATTGAGGCTGTTACAGGGAAATCATACAATCTTAATTTCATATCAAGGAAGAACTTGAGTCCTATGATACTGAAAAAGTGAGAATAATCAGCTTATAGAGAGGGCAGCAAGTGCAAATCTCAATCCTAACTATACCTTTGATACCTTTTGTAGTAGGACCCTAACAATGACTTTATTGCAGCCGCTGCAGGCTGTAGCAAAGGATCCCAATACGGATTGGAACCCTCTTTTTATATACGGCGGAGTTGGACTTGGGAAGACTCACCTTATGCATTCTATTGCCCACTCAATCCTTGAGAATCAAAAGGATGCAAGGTACTTTATGTTACTAGCGAGCAGTTTACAAATGAAGTTATTGGAGTCTATTAAGGAAGGTGTGCTTGCTTTCAACCAAGTTAAGGAAGAAATACCGCAACATAGATGCACTTCTTATCGATGATATCCAGTTTGTTATAGGAAAAGAGCGTACTGAAGAAGAATTTTTCCATACCTTCAATGACCTTTATCAGGCAGGGAAAGAGAATAATCATTTCTTCAGACCGCCCTCCTAAGGACTTTTTGCAAATCATAGAAGATAGAATAAAGTCAAGATTTGGTAATGGTATGATGGCTGAGATAAATCCTCCTGACTATGAGACCAGGATGGCTATCTTAAAGAAACGCTGTGAGCTTGAACACGAGCATCTAAGCGATGAGATTCTTGACTACATAGCTACCAATGTTAATTCAAAATATAAGAGAACTTGAGGTGCCTGTAAGAAAGTTACTGCCCTCAATAAAGCATGAAATGTCAATCAGAGGCTACTCTTGATATAGCTAAAAATGCCTTAAAGGACATTATCAATCCAAATGTTAAAAATGTTATAACCATTGACAACATTATAGATGTAGTTGCAAGCCACTATGAGCTTTCAATTGACCAAATATGCTCTGCTAACAGAAGCAGCAATGTAGCTTATCCAAGGCAGATTGCTATGTACTTATGTAAGCTACACCTGCATCTCTTAAGGAAATAGCCGCTAAACTTGGCAAGAAAGACCATTCTACTATACTACATGGAATTAAGAAAATAGAAGAGGACTTAGAGAGTGAAAAAGGCTAATAAGAATGATTTGTCCAATAAACTGGATGTAATTACAAAGCTAATTTCTTCTTAAATACTGTTTATAACCTTGTGATAAATTTTGTATAAGTGTGAAGTTATGTTTATAAGCTGTGAATAGTTATTTTTACGTAATTTTCATTTTTCCACAGTCTTATAAAAATGCGTAGAATACTGATTTTACCTGCTTTTTGCAACTATAACCATATCCACGTGACCTACTACTACTAGGTATATATTATATCTATATTGGAATTATCCACCCTGACAAGAACAACTACCACTAAGGAGAAACTAATGTTAATAAGAGTAAATCAAAGCGATTTAATTAAAAGCATAAATATCGTAATTAAGGCTATTTCATAAAGACCACCTTACCTATACTTGAATGTATAGTGATAAAAAAACTGTAGATAAGAGCATCAAGCTAATTGCCAATGATATGGAACTAGAATTGAAACAGTGGTTGTTGGTGAGTGAAGTTGAAGATGGAAGTATAGCATTAAATTCAAGACTATTTTCTGACATAGTGAGAAAGCTTCCAAACAACATGAGTTTGAGATTAAGACTGACAATAATTATAAGGCTACTATAAAATGCGGGAAAGTCAGTATTTACAATATCAGGACAAAGTATTGAAAATTTCCTATTCTTCCTGAAATAGAGAAGATTAAGAGCATTACACTTTCACAGTTTACTCTTAAGGAAATGATTAGACAGACGTTATTTTTCAATTTCAAATAATGAAAAACTATAGAAGGTAATGACTGGTGAACTTCTTGAGGTTAACAATAATAACCTTAGAATCATAGCTCTTGACGGACATAGAATCTCTATAAGAAAAGACAGCAATTGAGGGTGAACACGAGAATATAAAGGCAGTTGTACTGGTAAGACTCTCAGTGAAAATAAGTAAGATTCTATCAAGTGAGGTAGCTGACGAGGTAGTTATTTATTTTTCAAACAAGCATATAGTATTTGAGTTTAGCAGTACTACAGTTAATTCAAGGCTGATTGACGGAGAATTCTATAATGTAGACCAGATGATTTCAAGTGATTATGAGACTAAGATAAATGTAAACAGAAGAGAATTGCTTGAAAATATGGATTCTGCCCTTCCTTTCATAACTGAAAAGGAGAAAAAGCCTGTAATACTAAATGTTAGTGAAAATAACCTAAACTTAAGTATCAAGACAACAGTAGGAAATATGAATACCGATATGGAGCTTACTAAAGAGGGAAAAAGACATAATCATAGGCTTCAATCCAGTTCTTATTATGGATGCACTCAAGGTAATTGAGGATGAGAATATAGATATTTTCCTTTTTCAACTCAAAGGCACTATGCTTTTATTAAAAATAAAGAGAGAGTTATTTATACATAATTCTTCCTGTAAACTTCAATCCTGAAGACATTTAACTTGAATTCTATTCAAAATGGAGGTATCTATGCAGATTGTTAAAATAAAAAGATGAATATATCAAATTAGGGCAGCTATAAAGTTTGCAGGTTTGGTGGGATAACGGAGTTGAGGCAAAATACGCTATTCAGAACAGTCTTGTACTTGTAAACGGTCAGATAGATACCAGAAGGGCAGAAAAGATAGTTCAGGAGACATTGTTAAATATAAGGATGAAGAAATAAAGTAGAGGCAAATGATAATTAAGTCTCTTGCACTTAATGATTTTAGAAATATACAGATATGAATATTGAGTTTGATAAGGGCTCAACATCATATATGGCGACAATGCACAGGGAAAGACAAATATACTTGAGTCCATTTATGTTGCAGGAACTACAAGGTCACACAAGGGTAGTAAAGACAAGGAAATGATAAGAATAGGAGAAGATGAGGCTCATATAAGGCTTATTTTGGAAAAAGATGGATTGGATAGAAAAATAGATATGCATCTTAAAAAGTAAGTCTAAAGGAGTTGCAATCGATGGAATTCCTGTTCACCGCTCTACTGATGTATTTGGTATAGTTTCGCTTATATTCTTCTCTCTGAGGACCTTAGTATGATAAAGGATGGTCCTGCTGAAAGAAGAAGATTCATTGATATGGAGCTTTCCCAGATAGAAAAAGATATATTTGTATAATCTTTCAAAAATATAATAAAAATACTGTTACAAAGAAATAATCTTCTTAAGCAGATATATGCAGACAGCAGACTCTCAGATACACTTGATATATGGGATGAACAGCTAGTGACTACAGGTACTGAGATTATAAAAAGCAGAAGAAAATTCATAGGGTGAGTTGGGTGAGATAATTAAGCCTATCCATGAAAGGCTTACCGGTGGAAAAGAAGAACTTGAGATAGAGTACAATCCAAATGTGACTGAAGAGGATTTTAGGGACAGATTAAAATCAGGTAGAAACAGCGACATTTACCAGAAAACCACCCTGACAGGTCCTCAAAGAGATGACATAACCTTTTTATATCAATAAAAATGATGTGAGAAAATACGGCTCACAGGGACAGCAAAGGAGTACGGCTCTTTCACTTAAGCTCTCTGAAATTGAGCTTTTTAAGGTTAAAACAGGTGATAATCCCATTTTATTATTAGATGATGTGCTTTCAGAACTGGACAGAAGCAGGCAGGATTATCTCATTGAAAGTATAGGAGATATCCAGACTATCATTACCTGTACAGGTCTTGAGAATTTGTTGAAAATAAAAGGCTGACGGACGAATATATAAGATAAACAGCGGTAAAAATAGATAAAAGTGAGGTGTAAAAATAGAGTGCAGAATACGGGAGCTGATCAGATTCAGATACTTGAAGGGCTTTGAGGCGGTTAGAAAAAGACCGAGTATGTACATAGCTCTACTTCTCTTAAGGGACTTCATCACCTTTGTATATGAGATAGTGGATAATTCTGTTGACGAGGCTCTGGCAGGAGAATGTAGCCACATAGAAGTATTTATCAATGAAGATAATTCTATAACTGTAGTAGATGACGGAAGAGGTATTCCTGTTGGAATTAACAAAAAGTCAGGTCTTCCTGCAGTTCAGGTTGTATTTACCGTTCTTCATGCCGGTGGAAAGTTCGGCGGCGGCGGATACAAGGTATCAGGAGGACTTCATGGGTAGGTGCTTCTGTTGTAAAATGCTCTTTCTGAGTGGCTTGAGGTCTTGGTTGAAACAGATGGAAAAGCCACTATAAACAGCGCTATGAAAGAGGAAAGGTAGTAACTGAACTTGAAGAATTAGGTGCTACTGACGAACTATGTACTACTGTAACATTTTTACCCGATGAAGAGATATTTGAGGATACTGTTTTTGACTATGCAACTATTAAGCAACGTCTAAGAGAAATGGCTTTCCTTACAAAGGGCCTTAGAATCAGCCTTACAGACAAAAGAGAAGAGAGTAAAAAGACTGATAGTTTCCACTATGAGGGTGGAATTATGGAGTATGTCAGCTATCTTAATAAAAATCAAACAGTTCTCTACGATAAGATTATTTACTGTGAGGGGAAAAAGAAGGTACAGTTCAGGTAGAAGTGGCACTCAGCACAATGATGGTTATAACGAGGGGCTGCTATAGTTTCGTAAATAATATCAATACTCCTGAGGGTGGTACTCACCTTACAGGCTTGAAAATGCACTTACAAAGACCTTTCAACAGAATATGCAAAAGCTTATGAAAGCTTGAGGAAAATGACCAAGCACTAACAGGTGAGGATATCAGAGGGTATGACAGCCAGTAGTCAGCATCAAGATACCTGAGCCAGTTTGAGGGACAGACTAAGCAAAAAGCTTGGTAACAGCGAAGTAGGGGAGCAGTTGAAAGCATTGCCGGTGAGCAGATTATGATTTTCCGTGAGCAAAAATCCTGCCATAGGTAAGATGATAGTTGAAAAGGCATTACTAGCTCAAAGAGCTAGGGATGCAGCAAGAAAAAGCAAGGATTTAACCAGAGAAGAAAGACAGCCCTTGAATATATGAATCTTCCGGGCAAAGCTTGCTGACTGCTCGGATAAGAACCCCTGATAACTGTGAGATTTACCTGTAGAGGGAGATTCTGTGGGCAGTTCAGCAAAAGATGCCAGAGACAGGGCTACACAGGCTATACTTCCTTGAGAGTAAAATCCTTAATGTAGAAAGTCAAGGCTTGATAAAAATCTTAGAAAAATAAAGAAATTCAGTCCATAATCTGCCTGGTACAGGAATTCATGAGAGACTTTGATATAAATAAGCTTTAGATACAAGAAATTATTATAATGACTGATGCTGATATAGATGGAGCTCACATTGATACGCTTATGCTTACCTTTATCTACAGATCTCATGCCTGAGCTATAAGAAAGACATATTTACCTGCACAGCCGCCTCTTTACAAGGTGGAAAAGGGCACAAATAAAATCTGGTATACATACAATGACAAGAACTTGAGAATATAATGTCTGAAATCGGAAGGGATAGCAACAATAAGATTCACGTTATAAAGGTCTTAGTGAAATGGATGCAGAACAGCTGAGAGACAACTATGGATCCTGAAAGGCGTGCTTCTCAAGGTTATGATGGATGAAGAAAATGCTTTGAGATAGATTTAACCTTTTAATACCTTTATGGGAGATAAGGTTGAGTCAAGAAGAGAATTCATCAGAGCAGAATGCAAAGTATGTAAGGAATTTGGATATATAAAACCAAATTATTAAAATAAACGTCTAGTTTAAATAATTCCTCATAAGTCACAGACCTGTTGTTTCGAATAACACAGTAAAAATACTGTATTTTAGGGTCTGTGACCATGATGGATACTACCAAACAATTGCAAAAATATTTAGTCTAAACCGAAATAACTAAATAAATTAATATCTGTAATATAACTTATGATTAAAAGTAAATCAATTATCAAAAGTAATAATGCCTCAAGTTGACAATTTATTTTATATAAATCTGAACAGTCTGATGAACCGTAACTTTTTCCAACTTTCAGTAATTTTATAAACTAATTCATATTTGAAAAAAAGTAAGTAAGCTATTAGTGCAAGAATTGAACAGTATATTATAAATTCAACCATATAATCACCTCCATTATCATCAGTATATTACAAGGCAAGATTTTTCTAAAGTATAGTTATTTAATTTGAATTTATGGTATAATATTGTATTAGAGTGAGAAAACTGAAATTTGAGACTTATATAAATATTTCAAGGAAAAGGATAAAGAGAATGGACGAGAATATTTTTGACAGGATTAACGAAGTAGACTTAAAAAGACTATGGGAGATTCCTACAGACTATGCTATGTCAGTAATTGCGTCTCGTGCCCTGCCTGATGTAGAGGGACGGACTTAAGCCTGTGCAAAGAAGAATACTGTATGCAATGAAGGAGCTTTCCAATACTCCTGATAAGCCACATAGAAAATGTGCCAGGATTGTCTAGCGATACCATGGGTAAATACCACCCAATAGGAGACAGTTCTATTTATGGAGCCCTTGTAAATCTTGCTCAGAGCTGGGTCTCGAGATATATGCTTGTAGACGGACGACTAGACTTCTGCTCTGATGGACGGAGACAGGGGCAGCAGCTATGAGGGTACACAGAGGCAAGGCTTAGCAAGATTTCCGTGAAATGCTTTCTGACATTGAAAAGGATACAGTTGATTTCATTTCCTAACTTCGATGAAACAGAAAAAGAGCCCCAGTGCTTCCATCAAGATATCTCTAACCTCCTTGTAAACGGAGCATCAGGTATAGCAGTTGAGTATACTAATATTCCTCACATAACCTTACAGAGGTTATAGATGCAGTAAATAAGATAATAGACAATAAAGGTGTTAGAAGACAGAGATACTGAAATAGATGAAATACTTCAGATAGTGAAAGGTCCTGACTTCCCAACAGGTGCGCACATCTTAGGAAGAGCCGGTATAGAAGAGGCTTATAGGACAGGAAGAGGCAAGATTATAGTTCGATGTGGTGGACAGACATAGAGCCTATGACAAATGGCAAGAACCTATAGTTGTGACTGAACTACCTTATCTTGTCAATAAAGCAAGACTCATAGAGTACATTGCCGACATGGTAAAAATAAGAGAATAGATGGAATTACCGAGCTGCGTGATGAGTCAGAACAGAGTGGTATGCGTATTTGTATAGAATTAAGGCGTGAGTAAATCCACATATCATTCTTAAAATTATATCAGCACACCCAGCTCAGACTACCTTCGCACCAATATGCTCAGACTTGTAAATAATGAGCCTGTAGTTTATGAACCTCAAGCAAATGCTTGGTTTCTACCTTTGAGCATCAGGAAAATGTAGTAAGAAGAAGAAGTCAGTACTGAGCTTAACAAGGCAGAAGAGAGGCCCATATATTAAAGGGACTGCTATGGCTCTGATTATATAGATGAAGTTAAGCATAATCGAGGTTCAAAGACTACTGCAGAGGCAAAAGAAAAACTCATCGAGAGATTCAGCCTTGATGATATACAGGCTCAGGCTATAGTTGATATGCGTCTTAGAGCTCTTACAGGTCTCGAAGAGAGAAGCTTCAGGGCAAATATGACAGCTTGCAGGAAAGAATTAAAGAATTAAAAAGAAATACTTGGGGATATCAAGAAATTGCTTGGTGATAAAAGAAGAAATAAATAATACATGATAAATACGGTGATGAAAGAAGAAGCCAGATAGTAGCTGACGATTCAGACATTACCAATGATGACCTCATTCCTGATGAAAATACTGTAATGTGCAATGACAAATATGGGCTACATCAAGAGAATGACAAACCGATAATTTCAAAAGCCAGAACAGAGGTGGTAAGGGAATTAAGGAATGCAGACCATTGAGGAGGATTTTATAGAAGATCTTCTGATGCACCCAATTACCACTATACTGTACTCTTTACCAACAAAGGGCAGGGGTATACAGGCTTAAAAGCTTATCAGATACCTGAAGCCAGCCGTAGCAGCCAGAGGAACAGCTATGGTAAATCTCGCAGCTTCAGCCGGAGGAGCGGGTAACCGCAGTTATAAATATCAGAAAAGAAAAACAACGACGGATATTTGTTTATGGCTACAAAGGGAATAGTTAAAAGACTGCCCTTAGTGAATATGCAAATATAAGAAAGACAGGCTTGCGGGCTATTAATCTAAGAGAAGATGATGACCTCATAGAAGTAAAACACTAACAACGAAAAATGATGTCTTCCTTATAACAAAGAACAGAATGTGCATTAGATTTAACGAAAAGATGTACGTCCTACAGGCAGAGCTTCTATGGGTGTAATCAGAGTATGACCATAGACGATACTGATGAAGATAGTTGCAATGCAGCTTGACGATCAGGAGAACAGCTCAGTATAGTCTCTGAAAACGGACTTGGAAAGAGAACGGAAATAAAAGAATTTCCACCCAGCACCGTGGAGGAAAGGGTGTTAAATGCTACAAGATAGTGGAGAAGACAGGACTTGTAATAGATGCTCAAGTCAGTAAATGACAACAACGAGATTATAGCTCATTACAAAGGCAGGCATCACTATCCATGATCAGTGGAAAGCATCCTCAATACTTGGAAGAATTACATCAGGTGTTAAACTTATGAATGTGACGGAGACAATGTAATTGCAAAAGATTGCAAAGGTGCGTGAGGATGACAAGGTTGTTGAAGAAGACATCAGAAGAAACTGAAATCAATGATAACTAAGATGAGTAAAAGTAATTAGAACTTGAAAATGCTAAGTAGGGATGAAACTCAGACTTAGCATTTTTAATAGAAATGAGGTTATATGTTATTTGAAGAAATTATGGAGAGATACAGTGACAGAAGATAATAAGTCTTTTGTAAGAAGCTAAATAAGAAGTGCCTCATTTGGAGTAGGTGGACGGCTTATTTATGTGAACTTGCTATAGGCTTTATGTGAGCTAGCAAGATGCCTTTAAGGGTTTGTGAATTTTACTAATATAAATATTCCTACAAAGATAAACTACAATATGTGGGATTTTCATTCTATTTATATGGGGCTTGAGGCTTATATTTATAACGAGATGGGAGAACTGAAGATAAGGGGCAATACAGATCACTGCATGAAGAAAGTTTCAGTCAACTCCCAAAATGTTTCAGATACAAAGAGAAAGTCTGGGCTTTTTATGCAGAAAAATATTTGCAGAAAAACTTTTTAGAAAGATGTTTGTGACATAAAAGGAAATAGAAGAAAGCTGAGGCAGAAGGCACTAAGAAATCAGCCAATGCTCGCGTCTAACTGCACTTTACAACATGATTGGATATGGGATGACAGGTTTTTGGTCCGGAGTTAGTTAATGATAGGGATGAGCTTGAGCAGCAAGATAGGGGAATACGTTATCTGTCTACAGTAAATTCTAAGTTGTGGGGCTAATGTGTTGTTAACTCACTAGTCATCTTCACTAATAAATGTCCAGACTCGCTCGGTTTTTCTGTAGATGCTGTAAGAATAGTTCGTTGACGAAAACCAATGCTGTCACTTTGTAGTATTAGTTCCGGCTGTTTGATTGATAAGTCGGTACAAACAAACACATCAACAGATAGGCAGGTGGGGAGTGATGATCTTTCATTTGGTATTCTAGTTATTAGTTTGTAGCAAATCTATGGCGTCAGCTACGAATGATAAATTTAAGCGAGCGCATTAGGCGGAGCGAAGCGGATGCCGGAGCGAGTCTGAAATGTTATCATTCGGAGCGTCATAGTTTAGTTATAACTCGACAAATTAGAATTTAGAAGAGAATATTAAAATATAACACTCTATATGAGGTAGAAACAAAACCGATGACCACAAATTGTATTAAATGAGACAAACAATTAATAAAATTTTGAAAGCTGTTGACATTAACTCTCTTTTGATACACTTATATATGCATTGCTGGCGAGTGTATAAAACTTATAGTTATAATCGACATTTGATTCGGTTTTTGGAGAAATACTCAAGAGACTAGAGAGGCGCCCTGCTAAGGGTGTAGGTCGCAAAAGCGCGAGGGTTCGAATCCTCTTTTCTCGTTCCTCTTTTTTCAAATTAAATTAAAATACTAAAAAGGTGCTGACAGGAGCCAGACGATGTGAGTAGAATACAAAGCTGAATTTGCGAAAAGCAATACAGCAATCAGAACCTCGATAACCAAACAGTGAGACAATCTTGAAAAATTCAAACGAACGCGTATAAGTGAATACCTGTACACCTTTAAAAACAGTAAAAATTATTGACTTTGCCGGTCAATAACTGCATCAAGCAAGAGATGATAAATGTCAGCTTGTTCTGACGAACGAGTAAAACACTTTTTATGAGAGTTTGATCCGGCTCAGGATGAACGCTGGCGGCAGCCTAACATGTACCCAGTCGACGAGATTACAGACGGAAGTTTTCTGATGGAAGACTGCAATTCTAGTGGACGGGGCTGAGTAACGCGGGCAACCCGCCCTATACAGGATAGCAGCTGGAAACGGCTGGTAGAGACCGCATAAGTCGGCGAGACCGCATGGTTTTATCGGGAAATGAGCAATCAACGGGTATAGGATGTACTCGCGTCCGATTAGCTAGTTAGCAGGGTAAAGCCACCAAAGGCGACGATCGGTAGCCGGACTGAGAGGTCGGACTATCACATAGGGACTGAGACACAGCAAACTCCACGGTGAGGCAGCAGGGGGATATTGCACAATGGAGGAAACTCTGATGCAGCGACGCCGCGAGGTGAGAAGTATTTCAGTATGTAAAAGCTCTATCAGCAGGGAAGATGATGAGCCACCGCCTGAAGAAGCCTGCCTAGACTACGTGCCAGCAACCGCGTAATACAGGGGCAAGCGTTATCCGGATTTGCACTGGGTGCAAAGGGAGCGCAGGCGGTTTTGGCAAGTTGAGGAGTGGAAGCGAGGGCTCAACCCCTGACTGCTCCCAAAACTGTTACAACTGAGTATGGGAGAGGCAGGCGGAATTCCTAGTGTAGCGGTGAAATCGCTTAGATATTAGGAAGAACACGGTGGCAAAGGCAGTCGCTGGACCAAAACTGACGCTGAGGCTCTGAAAAGCGTGGGTAGCAAAACAGGATTAGATACTGCAGTAGTCCACGCTGTAAACGATGAATACTAGGTGCTGGGAGGCATAAGCCTTTCGGTGCCGTCGCAAACGCATTAAGTATTCCACGCGGGAGTACGTGTCGCAGAATGAAACTCAAAGGAATTGACGGGGACCTGCACAAGCGGTGGAGCTATGGTTTTAATTCGACGCAACGCGAAGACCTTACGGTCTTGAGATCCTCCTGCATACAGGGTAATGCCCTGTAGTCCTCAGGAGAGACAGGTGAGTGCATGGTTGTCGTCAGCTCGTGTCGTAGAGATGTTGGTTAAGTCCCGCAACGAGCGCAACCCCTACTTTTTAGTAGCCAGCGGTTAGGTAAGGGCACTCTAGAAAAGACTGCCGAGGATAACTCGGAGGAAGGCGGGGATGACGTCAATCACTCATGCCTCTTGCTATGACGAGCTACACGCTGCTGCAATGGCGGTTCACAGAGGGAAGCGAAGGTGTGGAGCCGGGCACTCTCAGAAAAGGCTGCTCAGTTCGGACTATGTATCTGCAACTCTGACTACAGAAGCTGGAATCGCTAGTAATCGCTGAATCAGAATGTCGCAGTGAATACGTCTCGCCCTTGTACACACCGTCACACCATGGGAGTCGGAAATGCCCGAAGTCAGTGGGCCCATACTGCAAGGAGAGCTGCACAGGCAGGTCTGGTGACTGGGGTAGAAGTCGCAACACAGGTAGCCGTATCGGAAGGTGGCTGGATCACCTCCTTTCTAAGGAAGAAGAAGTGAGATTGTCTTATGTCTAGTTATCAATGAGATAACGAAATACGTCTAGTCGTGATGCGTCTAGGGGTCACACCGTTCTCATCGAACACGAGAAGGTTAAAAGGCTGGACAGTGATGGTGCCACTGCACTGGAGACGGTGGGAGAGTAGGTGGCTGCTAGATTTATGGCATAAGCTCGAGTTGAGAGGCACCTGCCTTGCAAGCAGGGGGTCAAGGTTCGAATCCCTTTATCTCCACTCAGGATAACATCCTGAAAATGTACTTTGAACCGCATACGAGACAAATATTTATGCAAGTATGATTTCATTTAAGAAATTGTACAGCTAGATATGAAAACAACATCGAGACATTGAATTTCTGATTGACACAGATTGAAAAACAAGTGTGATGAGAATTCAATAAAACAATGATGATATGTAAGATTTAATACTGATACGCTAGTGTATAATTAAAGAGACCATAATAGTTATCTAAAATACCGTTGAGATGGGTCACTCGCGAAATGCGAAATGAAATCAAATCTCAACAGAATCAAGTTACAAAGGGCGCGAGGGCGGATGCTCATGGCTACCCGGAGCCGAAGAAGGACGTGATAGGCTGCGAAAAGCTGCGTGGGAGGAGCAAATATCCATTGATCCGCAGGTATCCGAATGGGAAACGCCGGCAGAAAGAACTTCTGTCACCGTATGAGTGAATCCATAGTCTATGGAGGGAACCCGGCGAACTGAAACATCTAAGTAGCCGGAGAGAGGAAGAAACATCGAATCCCTAAGCAGTGGGCGAGCGAAAGGGGACTGAAGCCAAACCAAGGATTTATCCTTGGGCTGAGGACCACACGAAGAAGCAGTAGGTAGTAGAACGGTTTTGGGAAAGCTGGTCATAGAGATTGAAAGCCTCGTATGCAGAAACAGACTGTGATTCAGTGGTATCCCAGAGTACTACGACACGAGAAACCCGTAGGAGAGGGGGACACCCCCAAGGCGAAATACTACATGTGACCGATAGGGTATAGTACCGTGAGGGAAGGTAGAAAAAGAACCCGAGGGAGGATGAAGAGAACCTGAAACCCTGTGTCCACCTAAGCTGCGGAAGAGCATCCGCTCGACCGTGTACTTTTGAACGGTCCGGCGAGTTGCCGTTGCTGCGGCAGGTTAAGTGCCCTATGGTGCGGAGCCGAGGAACCAAGTCTTAATAGGGCGGTAAGTCAATAGCGGACCTGAGCCGAGTGACCTACACACTAGGTAGGATGAAGTCTGCGCAAAAGTGGATGGAGGTCCAGAACACACGTCTGTTGAAAAAGGCGGTGATGAGCTGGCGTATGGAGAAATCAATCGAACTCGGAGATAGCTGGTTCTCCCCGAAATAGCTTTAGGCTAGCCTCAGGTATGATCTCATGGAGTAGAGCACTGAATCGCTGCGGGGCGTCAAAGTCTACCAATGCGTATCAAACCCGAATGCCAGATAGATGTTCGAGTCAGACTGTCATGAGATAAGTCGGACAGTCATGAAAACAGCCAGACCATCTGCTAAGGTCCCAGTGTATGTTAAGTGGTAAAGGATGTGGGGTTTCGAAGACAACTAGGATGTTGTCAGAAGCAGCCATTCATTCAAAGGTGCGTAATAGCTCACTAGTCGAGCCTGCGCCGAAAATGTCCGGCTGAAACTGTAACACGAAGCAATGGAATATACCGTAAGGCCGATGTTCGGTAGAGCATTGATAACACGAGCAGGGTGCCGTAAGGAGCCGTGAGTTATCAAGAGAGGAATGCCGTAAATGAGTAGTGAGATGAAGGTGCAGAATCACTTCGTGTACATCCAAGTGTCGAGAGTGGCTGATCTTCCCCGGGGAAGTCGGGACCTGAAAGCTCAGGCTGAGAAGCGTGGGCGATGGACAACTGGTTGATGTTCAGTACCTCTGGCTATCAGAAATGTGGGGACACGGAGATTCAGGGAGTGCCTGTAAAGGATCCAGGTGCAAGCATGGTTTATGCGGGCAGGCAAACGTCAAACGTGAAAGTGGACTATGTGATGCGGACCGAAATATAGAGTCAGGGAAGCTCCTGGGAGAGTGCCGTACAGAAGCCGCTATTAGTAGTCAGAGCCGTACCGTAAACCGACACAGGTGGATGGGAGAGGCATCCCAAAGTGCCAGCGGGAGAAGCATTGTTATAGGAACTCAAGCAAAATGTGTACATCAAGTTCAGCGATAAGGTGATGACAGACCGTGAGAGAATAGGCTCAGCAACTGTTTAGCAAAACACAGGTCAGTGCGAAACCGTAGGGTGATGATATGGGCGACGCCTGCCCAAAGTTGCAGGAGAGTTACAGGGGTGGCATGAGCTAATCCGAAGGTACAGAACTAAGCCCCAGTAGACATTAGCACATAACTATGATCCTGGTGTGCAGGAATTCTGTCGGGTGAGTTCTGACCCGCACGAAGGCGTAATGATTTGAGCGCTCGTCTCAACAATGCAACTCGTGAAATTGAGTACCAGTGGAGAGATGCTGGTTACCTGCGCCATAGACGGAAAGACCCCATGGAGCTTTACTCCATCTTGGTACTGGGATTAGATATATGATGTACTGGGATGGGTGGGGGACTACAGGCAGGAGCCAGTTTCTGGCAGTCAGTAGGATACCATCTTCGTGTCATCTGGTTTCTAACCTTGCCCGTTATCCGGGCAGGGGACAATGCTAGGAGGGGGTTTGACTAGAGCGGCTCGCCTCCGAGGCATCAGGAGCTCAAGAGTTCCCTCAGATATGCTGGAAACCATTCGCAGAGTGTAAAGGCAGAGGGAGCTTGACCGCGACACCGACGAGGTGGAGCAGGTACGAAAAGAGTGAGATTTTCCAGTGATCCGGTGGTATGCGCAAGTGAACCTGCCATCGCTCAACGGATAAAAAGCTACCCTGAGGATAACAGGCTTATCACCCCAAAGTTCACATCGACGGAGGTTTGGCACCTCGATGTCACCACTGCATCGCGAGGCTAGTGAAAGGTCCCAAGCGCTTGTTCGCCCAAAGCGGTACTGAGCTGTCTAGAACGTCGTGAGACAGTTCCAGTCCCCTATCTCACGCAGGTGCAGGACATTTGAGGAGGCAGTCCTTGGTACGAGAGGACCGGATGGACGAGACCGCTGGTAGACCAGTTGCGGTACCAGCTGCACGGCTGGGAAGCCAGGTTTGGCAGGATAAACGCTGAAGGGCATCTAAGCGTGAAGCCCTCCAAGATAAGATATCCGCAGTGAGGCTAATAGAGACCCCATAGAGTATGAGGTTGATAGGTCAGTGGTAAGCGGAGTAATCGTGTGCCTTCTGATACCTAATAGGTCGAAAGGCTTGACCAAAAGTAAAAGGAAGATGTTGATTCAGTTGCAGCTCAAGGTATATTGGTTTAATGTCCCAGTTGGTTAGAGCGCTGCCCTGTCACGGCAGAGGGTCGTGGTTCTGAGTCCCGCTTAGGGTCGTCACATCTTCGATATTATTTAGTGGGCCCTAAGCTCAGCTGGGAGAGCATCTGCCTTCACAAGCAGAGGTCCCGAGGCTCGAGCCCGTACCATTCGCTGAATCACATATTAGATATGCGCTGATGGCTCAATTAGCGAGACAGCTGATTTGTAATCAGCAGGTTATCTAGTTCTAGTCCGATCATCGGCTTTTTAGGGTGGATTCTCGAGGTAGTGAGACAGACTGTAACTCTGTTAGCATAGCTTAGACGGTCTCAGATCCTTTCTTCCACCCACTTCAGAAAAAATAGTAGGACAGTGCAATATTCCAAGATATTTTCTAAAACTTAATATCGCGGGTGGAGCAGTCTCAGCTCGTCAGGCTCATAACCCGAAAGGTCATAGGTTTCAAAATCCTGTCCCGCAATTTTTGCCCAGATAGCTCAGTCAGTAGAGCAAGGGACTGAAAAATCCCTGTGTCGCTGGTTCGATTCCAGCTCTAGGCATTTTGTTTTGTAAAGACGATAGTTAATATGGGACATTAGCTCAGCTGGTAGAGCACTTGACTTTAATCAAGGGTGTCAGTCTCGATTCTCATCTCAGAAGATAAAAAGGGCTACACTCAGTACTTTCAAGGGGTTTGAGCCTTTTCTTTCTTTCGCCCTGATTTTGCTGATTTTGGCGAAAATAGATGCATCATTTCATATCAATATATCATTTCTATCATATTGGGTATATATAAAAATCATATCCACTATATCTTGTAAGTAATAAATTTAATAATACATTAAACATGAAAATCTATTTTCATATCATATTTCAACTTTTGAGTCAGCAAAACGTCAAAATCTCAGTTATGTTTTACTTTCATCACAAAATGTCCTGACAAATTTCTTTGATCTCAGTTGTTAGCGTTGCACCAATGTCAATAATCCAGCTTAAACTCTTCTGATTCATCAGGACGAAAGTCTGAGACGTATTTCGAACGTAAAATGTTTGAGCTATGAATATTTCTTCTTGTCGTCCATGCCTCATCCTATTCAGACAGATTATACTCATCAATTTTTCCAATCCACAATGTAAAAGTCTGTCTCTTACTATCTGCAGCCTGATAAAACATTTCTTTTTACCGCTCCTGTAGCAGTTGCAATAATACGCACCTGCTTTTAACTGTTTCAAATGATGTAGAAACTGCAGGACTGAGACATATTTACATTGTGAGCTGGTGCTATACAAGTCTTCGCAGGCATAAAGCCAAAAGTATTCTAAGTCTGCTGCCATCTCAGAGCTGTTTTAAAAACTTCAGCAGATTGATTGAAATCATCTATAACAGCAGACGGAAAAGTGAGTCTTCACTACTGGTTTGTCGTGGTGATGATCTCAGGGTAAATGTAACATATATAATCTCCCAAAAGTTGCAATTTTGATAATGTGATGATAAAAGTATTAAGAGTTGAACGTCATATCGTTTTGATAAAGTAGTATAGTATAATGATATAAAATCTACAAACAAGATAAATATCATTTTATGTGATTGAAAAATATAGGATTGTATGAAAGATTACTATTGTAACTTTAATCTTAGCAATAATATCTTATACTAATGTAAGGATATTATTGAATAGAACATAGAGAAAAGTTTTCTATTAAATTATTATATCTTATTATAAAGATAAATGGAGAATCGGTAAGAAGATTGTAGTAGCGGGCACGTATCAGCTTGATATTACACCAAAGTTCAATATGAAGACTACAGCAAGTTCTATAGGTAGCATGTAACAGCAGGAAAATTGATACAAAAATGTTGCGTAAGCATTGCACCGGGCTGTGTTAATACTAGGACTAAGCTCTCTCAAAAATTTGCGCAGATGTGACTGATGCAAAGTTGGTAATGATGAATTTGCAGAAATTTTGACATTTGGAAATACAGAAAACGGTGTTGAACCCAATTTCTATAGTGAGTGAGAAAATACATCATATATAATAGTTTTTAGCACTGAAATCGATGACTAGAGCATTTCCATAGATAGCGGTTAATGATATTTCTATGAAAAGATATAGACTATAAGTAGTAGAGAACGGCTATTTTTTCATTTTGGATACCCACTCTAATGAAAGAATGAGAAGATAAGATGAACCAGAAGAGATGTTTAAGAAAGTAAGAATTTCTACTTATAAACCAGTCTAGATAACAACAATAGATCCAGACAGTGAGCAGGCAGACATGACTGGAAATCAAAAGGTTATCTGAGGTTTTCGCCTATGTAGATACAAGTGCTAGAGCTTTGTTTTATGTTAGATAAGAAGTATACGAGATCCAAAATAGAGAGCGATGATGTCTGTATGCATTTATCACTATCAGAAGATATTGTTCCTAGCAGAGTGATAACTCGGTTGCAGTGTGACTCATAAAAGTGCGTGTGCAGTGGCATCTCCTGACATCAGACAGCATAAGAATGAAAGAACTCGATGGTAAAATAAGTATAGAGGAATCGATAAAACAAGAGAATATTTCTGCATAGCTTACACATGAGATGAGTCATTGTCTGGTATAGGAGCAGGGATAGGTCAATAGCGGCTGATATATATATATGGGATATACTAGATATGAGCACCTGAGATACTTTCAGAGGAGTGCTGCGGTACTGGTGCATCATCTCACAACAGGTTCAGATCTTTGTCGGTTATAGGCTTTGCAGGAGGAACCAACTGTATCCAAGTGCAGGGCCAGAAGGAGTATGTATCTCTTGAAAATATGACCAGTCTCATCTTAACTGATAGTACGTTTGAGATCATATCGGATTTCCGTCGTGCACATCTTGACCCATCTTGGGCAGACTGTGAAGCACTAAGAGGCATTGGATTTAGGTTTGACAGCGTGCAGTGATGTGGTTCTGCTGTGCATAGAATTAATGCTGCATACACGACTGTGGTTGAGTCGGCAAGTCAGTACTCAGTCGCAGCTGAGGGCTGAAATTGGTTCAATGAGTAAGAAATCAAAGTGAAGAGGTGGGTGAGGCAGATGAGGCTGTCCTGATCCCGTTATAGCTGCAAAATTTGTAGCAGAAACTGGACTGATGCCTTGCCCTGCCCTTTTGACTGCAACGGAATCTATAAGAGCGCAAACAGATATAGATAGAATAGCTAGAATTCAGTGCCAGAGTAACTGGAGTTCCTGTTTCGATCTCGTCTGGTCAGATAGGGGATGAGGATTTTGAAAATGCATGGTAGAAAGATTAATTTTATACATATCGGCAAAATATGCAGGAGAGTATGTAAAAGAAAAGCTAAGAAGAAAGTTCAGATCATGATTTATATGGCTGTATGAAAGTAGAATCAAGAATATATATATGATACAATCAGATATTGCAAATTTAGAAATGACAAACAGCATGATTACAAAACAGGTGTATCGAAATTACAGGGATTATATACTGAAACTAAAAATAATATGGATCTGAAGAAGAAGTGATGAAAAGAAAATGCTAGCACTTATTTTAGGCAACGCCATGCTGGTTCACTTTACGCTTGCGTAGCGGTAATGCAAGTAGTGGAAGTACTACAAAGAAGTGGAAGTGCAGCCACCACTGAAACAGACAGGCGTACTAAAATAGCAGAAATGAAGAAACAAGTGTAACAGGTAAACATTAAATCTATGCTATGCAATGGATGGAACCAACCATTTTGTTACGATTCAGGATAAGATGAAGAGCTACTAGCGTAGGGGATGAACTGTAACAACAGATCCCGAAATGATGTTACAAGAAGCAGATTTCAGTAGCTAAGATATGTCACAAAATTGATGGTTTATTTAAGCATCCGTGATGCACATGATTATTCCTCACTTGATCAGCTAAAGTACCGCAATGTTCCAGTGGTAGGCTCGCCACATGGTTGATGGATATGTCATACCTCGTGTCACAGTCAGGTTCAAAATAACCAGATACAGAAGGTCGTTGGTGAGATTTAGACAAGAAGTGCCAAAGAGGTGAAGATTATAGGTTCTTGACTCCTACAACTGCAGTCGTAGTTGATAGAACCAATGGTTTCTTAGATGATTAAAGACTGATGGTTTCGGAAATCGTACAGCAGGATGCAAAGGAGCTAAATCACAGGTTGCCAGTGCAGGTATTGCAGAAGACTTACCCAAGCACATGCAGTGATGTAGTGCTATTTCGGAGGAAATGATCCTACAGCCTTGGAGCTCGGCAGCAATGCGGCAGGCTCAGAAGGGTAGATCGTTTATTGATGGTATCGATAGCTCTCCTGATATCAAAGAAAGAACTTGGAGATCGTCACTTATAGAAGGAACGACGGTGCCCAGTCTCCGCGTGCACTGAGAAAAGGCAGTTGAGATTATGTATGAACTATGTGGAAGCAAAGGCTTAGATAAAGAATATCCGTGAATACCTCCTTTATTACTGCAGATAAGCGTAAAAAGACTATAACAGATGGTTGGCAGCAAATTTTAGACAATAATAAATTGTATTAGGAAGCAAGCAGTGCTTTCTGTCCGGAGGAAGGAGTTAGCACCTTTTTACAAACTATTAAAGTTTTATATCTGTATGTAGATGCCAAAAGGAGTTTGCGCTCTATGAAAGAATGGATTATTTGAGTTTGGAAGAACCATAAGATTTATAAATTTATAAGTACAGGGGGATGATTAGTTGAGCTGATAATATTATTCTTAGAATGAAAAACATTTAATAAACGCTTTCCGGAGGCGTGCATTAAAAATGTTAACTGGAGTTAAAGAGTGAGAAGCAACATCTTACGGTGAAAAATGGAGCAGTAACTCACCTTGATTAAGGTACTAGTGGTACATATCATGACTGAAGAGGTGATATTGAGATTGAAGGTAAGACATGCTATAGTCGTTCAAAGATGCGGAGCAGAATGGAATTGCTATTATCCACCAAGAACTGAGTGATTGGCCATATGTGAGTGTAGCTGATACATTTATCTGGGACGGAGGTTGGAAGTGCATATTTGTAAACAGATCAGAAATGACTCAAAATGCACAGAAGACTTTTAGATGATTTGGGAATGGATGCAGATGCAAAGTCTACCAGGATCTTCCATAGCCAAGCAACACGATGGTGGAAAATTAACCAAAGCAGTATCAGCAAAATTCTAGAGATATTGGTAATGGATGAGCCAACTCTTCATAAGTGAACAAGAAGAAAAACCTATTTAAGATAGAGAGATTTGACTAAAAAGAGTTGGAATAGTATATATCACATAAAATGAGTGAACTTGATGAGATATGATAGAGTTGACAAATCTAGTGACGGTGAATATGTTAGTACTAAGAATGGAAGGAAACAGCTAAGACGAGCTCATAGCGTAATGATGGTTGGAAGAACTCTGACTAATTATTATGTAAGAGACTATGGCACGCCAGAGAAGAAATACTAAAGATAGCTTGGGCTTGATGAGAGACAAGGTAAACGGTGTCGATTTTAATATAAGCAAAAGGTGAGATTGTTGGATTTGCGGGACTTGTAGGAGCCGGAAGAAGTTGAAACAATGCAGGCTATTTTTTGGTCTCTCCACAAAATGTGACGGGTGAGATATATATACAAGGAAATAAAAGGAGGAAAATAAATAATCCTGAGATGCTATTAAATATGGGCTTGCGCTGGTTCCAGAGAGCCGTAAGGAGCAGGGATTATACCTTGTAAAAGTGTTAAATATAATACCAAATTGAGGTACTAAGGAGTTTATAGGCAAGTTTAGGGTTACTGACAAAGAGAAACTGAAATTACTCAGAAATATATAGATCTTATGTCTACCAAGACCCATGCATGGCACAGGAAATAGGAAATCTTTCAGTGGAAAATCAGCAGAAGGTGATGATAGGAAGGTGGCTGGCTACCAAAGCCTAAGGTGCTGATATTGGATGAACCGACAAGAGGAATTGATGAGCTAAATCAGAAATATACGCGATAATGAATAATCTCGAAAAATCGGAGTTTCTATTATAATGATCATCGGAATTGCCTGAAACTATTAATAGCTGAGTACAGGTATGTGATGGCAGGTGGAGTAGCAAGAGGATGCATAAGCTAGGAAGAAATACTTGAGAAAGTACTATGTCATCTTGCAGCACTAAAACAGAGGTGAATAAGATGGAAGATATTGTACAGCCAACAGTAGCGGTATCATACCAGTGAGCCATGTATTCTTTAAGAGAATATGGATAATGGTGGCTGGTAATTCTATGCATATTCCTTTCTATTTTCCAGGGAACAAGTGGAACTTTTTCCAACGTAGAAAAATATGCTAAATGTCTTAAGGCAGATTTCACCACATATGCTCTGGCAGTGATGGAATGACAATGGTTATCATACTGGGTGATTTGTCAGTTGGTTCGGTTCGCACTGATGGTGTTATTTCTGGGATTGTATCAAGAAATGAACATGACAGCAGCCTGCTTGGAGGTGTTAGTATTGGAGCTGTTTCAGAGCATTTAATGGTCTCATATTTCAAAACTCACTATACACTACTTATATGTAAACCTTGAACAATGAACATAGCAAGAGGTCTGGCAGGAGCAGTATACAGTGGTTCTCCAGTGAGAGTCGTATCTAGGAATGCATGGCTAGTGCAGGCGCATATTGCAAGTATTCCTGTTCCTGTTATAATAATGGTAATAGTCTTTATCACTATCTCTATTATGAATAAAACCAAAATGGGTAAGATATATATGCGTGGGTGGGAATCCATATGGCAGAGATTTTCGGAATCAATGTATCAAAAAGTAAAATCGTATATGCTTATCTCGGGAATAATGGCATGAGCAGGTATCATTCTTGCTTCACGTATGTACTCCGGACAGCCTCACGGCAGTGACGGTGCAGAAATGGATGCAATTGCAGCAGTTGTGGTTAATGTAGAACGTCTATGTCGGCGTGGTTCGTAAATTAGATACTTTGATGTGCGCTGATTATAGTATACTTAGTAATGGACTCAAACCCTATGAATGTCAATTCTTTTTGGCAACCAGTAGGGGCGTATAGGACGTCTGCAGGTATTTTTTAGATATATCCGTACACTTAAAAAGAATAAACTAAAATATAAAAGGGTGGGGATGACTCACCTTATTTTTAGAGGTAAAATGATAAACAACGTAAGAACATACTCTCAAAGATTGGACACTACTATTTCGAGTCTATTCTTTTTCGGAAGTTAATTGGGCTAAAAATAACGTACATCAGTATTCATAAGCATTGGAGAGTTTGGTAGCTACCTATATGACTATGAATAATCCCCTATTTTCCGTGCTTAATGAAATCTTAGGGAGGTAATTGAAGCAAAATGGAGATATATTGCTACAAGAGACCCTGCACAGTCAGGATAATAGAATCAACAAATACTTGAAATGATAGATGAGGGCATGGTAAATGCATTGTTTTGCCAACCTGTAGATTCTAAGACCATAGAGCCTGCGCTTGAGGACATGTAAGAAGGCTAAAGTTGCAGCATTTGTTGTAGATACCAGAGGTTCAGTGATACAGATAATGTTGCTCAGTTAGTCAGTCTGATAATTACAAAACGGGGTGAACTAGTGGGCAGACTATGATGAAAAGGCGCAAGGCACTAATATTGTGCTTTTATCCCATTATAGTGTACAATCACCAGGTAAGAAGAGAGGGCTTAGACAAGATAAAAGGACATACTGAGTGATCAAAAATAGTAGCAAATTGCAGAATAGTTCAGAAATGAGTTGCAAATATGGAGATGGATAAGATTATTAAATCGAGTTAGATTGATGTTGTTTTTGAAATAATGATCCAACAGCTGTTGGGAGGCGCTTGCAGCTCTTGAGGTAAATAAGCTGAAAGTAAGGATAATGGTATATGAGTTGATGGTCTGCCTTTATGCCAAAACAGTTAATATCAAAAGATATATGGTTGGTACTGCAGCAGCTGAAAGCATCCTATAATCGAGGGAAGAACTGCAGCAGTACAGCGTATAAATATCTAAAAAATAAAAAGCTGATATTACTATAGATGTTGATACAGTAATTAAAGAAAATATGGATAAAACCAATATAAAATGAAATGGCAATAGATATGGAAAATGAACTTTAGTATTAAAAATCAAACAGATTCTTATCTTATGTATTTTATATGCTTTTTCTACAGCAATCTGGATTTCCAGTTTGTATGCTAAAGTAGCTGTAGGTAACACTAACTTATAGGGAATTTATTGCTGAGATAAGTGGACTACTGTGCAATGCTGAGATTTTGGCACAAAACAATTTTTATGTATAATGTTTGGAGTTACATTTGGCTTAGAAACCTATTTGTGTAAAAGTAAAAGAAATAATAACGATTACTCTTGTTGTAGATTATTTAATAGCATTTTCGCATTATTATTTTATTAAATTTTAATTATAACGAGTTTTGTTATAGGTATTTACAAACTCCTAGCCCATCTTATAAAAGTGAGCTGCTTCTCAGGATTATACATTGGAGGAGGATAATCAGCTATATCATTACAGATAAAACCGCATCTATGTGGATGAAGAATTATAATATTGCAGATTATATCTCGGTATATTCTAAGATGAGCAGAGCTACTACTTTTATCTCACCTATAATATACTAAAAACATTATGACAATTATTGCATTTTTGTATAGTGTCTTTTTATCATAATGAAAAAGGATGAGACAATTAAAAAACAAAGGATTTATACGAGCAGTTATCACTCAATAGCAATCTTATCAAAGTTAATAAAGAACTTGATGTATGGTTGAAGAAAATGAAAAATTGGCAGAAATAGAGAAAGAAACCGTATAGCTAGGGAAATCTATGATACGATGAGAGCACACTTTAACAGGAATAATTGCGGAATAGACGCTTGTATAGCACCTTTGCAAAGACTCGCCCTGAAATCTTAAGAGAGCAACTAAAAATTGATTTCAGATTAGCCGTAAAGGAGTTGAAGATATTAGGGCTTCTGTAAGTTCTCTCAAGACCTGATACTTTAGAGAGGCTGAATCTAAACAAGCCCTGTACAACCTCATTGAAAATACAAGAAAGGTTATGGGGGTTGAGGTAGATTATTATTGCAATGAAAAAGAGCTGAAATTAGACGAGGATGAAGAAAATGCAATCTATAGAATTGTACAGGAATGCATTACCAATGCGATAAGGGTAGGAATAGCTACGAAAATAACGGTTTTACTTGAAAAAGACAGTTTGAAATATATTTGAAAATATCAGATAATGGTATAGGGTTGCGCTGAAATTAAAGAAGGCTGGAACAAGACATATGAAAGAAAGAGTAGAAATGTTGAATGGAACTGTCAACTTTGCCAATAAGGATGGCTTTGTAGTAGACGGTGGTTCCATAAGATGGGGTAAAAGAATATGATTAAAGTATTGGTTGCAGATGATCAGGAAATGATTGAGAAAGCCTCAAAATTGTATTAAACAGTAAAAGAAGATTTTGAGGTTACTGATGCAGTAGCAAATGGACTCGAGGTCATTCAGAGTCATGAGAAAAATAAACCGGACGTGTACTGGCATGGATATTAGAATGCCCAAAGTTGATGGAGTTCAGTACTCAGATGGTTAGGAAGGATCATCCGATATAAAATTATTATGCTTACAACTTTATGATGATGGCAGTGTTATAATGCCTGAGATTTGGAGCTAGTGGCTATTTTGCAAAGGGAGTAAGCATGGAAGGACTACTAGAGGTTATAAGGGCTGCACATCAGGACAGTCAATGATTAATCCTGATGTTGCAACAAAGGTATTGAAATTTTTCAGATATGCATAAGGGATGAATCGCTAATAAAAATCGAAAGACTTTCAGGTCAAAAGATATAACCGCAGGTGAGTGGAAAATAATAGATGAGGTGGCAAAAGGGAAAAATCTAATAAAAGAGATTTCAGAGACTCTTGCTTTGTCAGAGGGAACAGTAAGAAACTATCTGTCAGTTATTCTTGAAAAGCTGTCTTAAGAGACAGAACTCAGCTTGCGATTTGAGCGATACAGTCACATAGAAGCCTATTAAGATAGAGATTTGCTTTGATTAAGAAGAAAATATAGTAATAGAGATGATAACTACTGCCATTGTTATATTGTCACATGTCATTTGTTAAATCAAAGACCTGTGGTTCTAGAATTTGCTATGTTTAATGGTAGTAATTGGAATGTGGAAATACAGGATAGTTATAGCTTTATAGACAGGCTATTGATAGATTTGAGAAAGCATCCGGGGTAAAGGTGCATTACGTAGTGGCATACCAAGGAAGATTATTCGAGTGGCTTTAGTGGTAAGATACTAAAAAGGGGATGCACCTGATGTCATGGATGATAAAGGACGAAGACTTCAAACTGCTTTGCAGAGCTTGAAATACTGGAAAATCTGGATGGATTATTTGAAAAGGATAAGGAATTTGATGCTAATAGATATTACGAAACTGCATTAAAAATCGGGGAAAATAGCAAATGCAATACATTGCCCCTTTGAGACCGTCTCCATACCTTATGTTTGTAAATAAAACTCTGTTGAATAAAGAGGGTATAGATATTCCCAATAAAGATTATACTTTTGATGACTTTCATATTATGTCTGCATAACGAAGGATTTAGATGGAGATGGAATTATACGGACCAGTTTGGGGATATTTAAGTATAGTTGGCAGGAGGCAGCGTCTCTAACGGAGCTAGGTTGTTTTCAAATGATGAGGCAGTGTTATTTTACTACACCAAAACCACAGGAAGCTATTAAATTACCAAAGCATTATGAATTAGATGAAAAATCAAAAAGTCACAAAAGAGTCTTTTTGATAAGGGCAGTTGTCTTTATGCCACTTAGCTATGTGAGTATAGAACTTATAAGGCATACCCATATAAAATTAAAAATATACTGATTTTTCAATGGGACTGTATAACTCTCCCAAAGGTAAAAAGAAGCAATTCTTCAGTGGTTGACAGCTTAAATATAGGGATGGGAAAAGATAGCAAAACATAAGGAATTATCTTGGAATTTCTAAATATAAGACAGAAATGAAGAAGTTCAAAAAGATATGTGAAATGCACTAGCAGCATCTGTATTCATTCTGTAACTGAAGATAAAAATCTTATAAAAGGATATTGATGGAGAATTTATTGAAAAGTCATAGATAGTGGAAGTGTAAAAGCCAAAATTTGAAAGATATGAAGGTATACAGATAGCAGATGCAGAAATAAACAATTATTATACTAGGATGTAGACTTGGACAATGCAATGAGGATTATCCAAAGAAAGGTACATGGAATATATCGAAATAGGAGGAAATAGAATGCGTTCAGAAATCACATATAATAAAAGAAATGGAAGTACTTATAAATGAAATGATCGAACTGCCCTCTTTCTGCAGATTGGACACCAAAAGAATGGGAAACCAAAGGAAGGGAGTATGATGAGATAAGAGATAATCAGGCTGGGATGGGATATAACTGACTTTCGGGTTGGGTGACTTTAATAAGGTTGGATTTGGACTTTTTACTATAAGAAATGGAAACCAGCATAATCCGAAATATAAAAAGTATATGCATGAGAAAATCTCTTTTAAGAGATAATATGATGGCACCAATGCATTTTTCATTGGTTTAAGTCGGAGGATATAATAAACAGGGGAGGAGGCACGATGCTTATTAAACTGTATAACTCCGACAAAGATGGAAATCTTTTGGACACAGATGTAAGTAGTCATTCCGATGGAAGAGAATATACTATAAAGGTGGGTGGATGGTTGAGCTAAAACCGGTGAAAGTATAACTCATAACTCCTTATCTTTACTCATGAATCGATGTAGTTCCTAGCAGTGGAAGTGTGCTTATTGGCGAAGTTTCGCAGTGCAATGATGATGAAACAGATAATAGGTTCTATGAGAAAATCGAAGATTTCCAAAATTGAAGAAGATGAGCTCCATCAGGCTTTTATGCAATGAATATCCAGATGCAAAAACTAATTGTTAAACATAACAAAATCACATAATTATTGTAAAATACATCAAAATTTCGCTATACTGTAGTTATGTATTAACAATGGGTGAAGGTGCATTTTTATGAAAGCAAAATCTGTTTTTAAGTATCTGGTTTGCTACTCCTAATAGTTATTAGTTCCCTTATTATACTAAACACAGTAGGAGCAGGGCGTATCAGAAATGGGATTATAGATGACAATATAAGATCTATGAAGATTGAGGCAGAGACTATAACAAGCGACTACATGAAGGGATATTATTCCGGAAATATGTCTCTTTTTGACGTAGACAATGGGCTAAAGACTATTGATACATTTGCAGATGCAAGAATAATGATAATAAATGCTGTAGGTGAAGTAGTTTCTGATACAAGAGGAACTTCTTTTAACGATAAGAAAGAGAGAAGGAGACTTCCTGCCTGGCTATTAGAAAAAGATTCCTATGTGGGCGGTAATATTAAGGAGTTGTCTAATAATGCGATAGTGGCGGTAATCTCACCTATTGATATAGACTTTGTACTTAAAGGATATGTAGTGCTTTCCATGGAGGTGTCAGAGCTTGAGAAAGACGCCTCGTATAGTATAGATACCTTGAATATTTGCTTTTTGATACTTGGAGTAGTATTTTTCATAGCCCTGCTGTTTCTTTACAGGATATCGATTATTCCTTTAAGAGCGGTAATTAAGGCTGCCAGGAGAATATGCCAGAGGAAATTGTGACTATGTATCTGCCACTGAGGAAAACAGACACGATGAATTTAGAGATTTGATGGACACCATTGAACATATGGCTAAAGAACTGAGCCTTATGGAAGAATATCAGAGAAAATTTATTTCAAATATTTCTCATGATTTTCGCTCACCGCTTACCTCTATAAAGGGTTTTGCTACGGCAATGATGGATGGAACTATTCCTCCTGAGCTTTACAACAAGTATCTAAGTACCATTTGCTTTGAAACAGACAGACTTACCAAGCTTACAAGCGGACTGATTGAGCTTAACAAGTTTGACAGTCATCAGGCTCTCTTAGACATCAGAGAGTTTGACCTACATAGTATGATAAAGCAGACAGTGGAGGCATTTGAGGGAAAATGCAGGGACAAGCATATTTCGCTGAATCTTATATTTGAAGGGGATGAGTCGCTTGTAATGGCTGACAAGGGAAAGATTGAGCAGGTATTTTACAATCTGATTGACAATGCAATCAAGTTCAGCCACAACGATTCAGATATAAATATAACTACAAAATCTAAGGGAAATAAGGTAATAGTGTCCGTTAAGGATTATGGCATTGGTATACCTGAAGGAAAGTCTTAAGAAAAATATGGGAGAGGTTTTATAAAACGGATACTTCAAGGGGGAAGGACAAGAAGGGCAGTGGTCTGGGACTGGCTATAGTTAAGGAAATTATCCAGTCGCATGGAGAAGAAATTGATGTAATCAGCACTGAAAACGCAGGAACTGAGTTTGTATTTACAATTAGTAAACCAGGGTATGATTATGAGCGATGACAAGGATTATAAATCTATTAATGAGAAAAATAGTTCAAAAGAAGATGCATCCTGTTAAGAAATTTTTAATTGGATTGATTGCGGTTTTGCTTCTGGGTGCTGTTTTTGGAGTTACGGAAAGAATTGTATTTGAAGTTACAGGTGAGGTGCTTCCGCATTTTAACTTATTTAAGAAAAATCACTCCATTGAGCTTAGGAAAAATGAAGAGGTGGTAAGCGGAGCTTCGATAGCTACTGAGAGCTCTGTAAAGGAAGCTAAGGAGAGCAAGCCTGAGACGGATAAAAAGCAGGTTAAGATAATTGAGAAAAGAGTTTCTGCTGATTTATCAGACTATAAGCAGGCTTTAAGCCAGTTTGGTAAGTTAGCCAATGAGCAGAATCAGTCTGTAGTTGAAGTGCAATCTGTGGTAAAGGGAAAGGACTGGTTTGAAAATCCTTATGACGCTGTAAATAAAGCTGCAGGATATATAATTGCGGTTCAGAACGACGAGGCTTATATATTAACGGATTATAAGAGTATTAAGTCTGCTGATAATATAAAGGTTAAATTTAAGCAGGGCTTCCTTGCGGAGGGGATAATTAAGAATTATTCGGCTAATCTGGAGCTTGCTCTTGTGATGGTCAATCTAAAGGGAATTGCAAAGAAGGATGATATTGAACCTCTTAAGTTTGGAGGAATTAGCTACAAGAGCATAGGTGAGCCTATTATGGCTATAGGTAATCCGAATGGAAACATCTATTCAGTATTACCGGGAGTTATAACAGGTGCTGAGACAGCCCTTATTATGGATGATTACAGCTTTGATTCGCAGTTTACAGATATAGATATAGCTAAGAATGGAGACGCTGTCTTCGTTGATTTTGATGGAAATGTTGTGGGCATATATTATAAGGGCAATCAGGATGTGACTCAGATAATTAACATTTCAAAGATAATGACCTTACTTGAGAAAATGATGAATGATGAGCCTCTGCCTTATATAGGAATCAAATCCAAGGCATTTGACGGAGCTGAGGAGAAGACAGGAATATCAGGAGGGGTAATGGTAGACAGCGTCACTAAGGGTTCTCCTGCGGATGATGCGGGCTTTAAGGAAGGCGATATAATATACGAGATGGACGGCGTACACATTGAAAATATGAGCGATTATGAGAACTTTCTTGAAAGCAAAAAACCGAAGGATAAGGTAAAAGTCCTCATTTACAGAGTAACAAGGAATGAGGGTAAGAAAATAGAATTAGTCGTAGAGATAGGAGACAGCAGGGGTATAAAATGAGATATATAAAGGATATTAAGGACGGAGAGCAGTTAAACGGCATCTATTACTGTAAGGAGAAGAAGGAGCTTAGAAGTAAAAATGACAAACCATATTATTCAATGACTTTGCAGGATAAAACAGGCAGTCTTGATGCTAAGGTATGGGATACGAATTCAAATGGAATTGAGGACTTTGCGGGTGGCGACTTTGTCTGCGTCCAGGGACAGGTTTCTATCTATATGGGGGCACTGCAGGGCAAAATTATCAGAGCCAGAAGATGTGGTGAAGGCGAATATGACCTGGCGGACTACATACCTACTTCAAGGTACGATAGAGATGAGATGTATGGGAAGCTTTTAGACATCATCGATACAGTAAAGAATCCTTATTATAAAAAGTTATTGGATGCATTTTTCAGGGGACAAAGAATTTGCAGAGAAGTTTAAGAATCATTCTGCGGCAAAGACAGTCCACCATAGCTTTGTGGGAGGGCTTTTGGAGCATTCTCTGGGAGTGGTAAAGGTCTGTGATTTCATGTCTAATCAATATCCTATGATTAACAGAGATTTGCTTATAACTGCAGCACCACTGCACGACATAGGCAAGATGGTGGAGCTTAGCGGATTTCCAACCAATGAATATACAGATTCAGGACAGCTATTAGGCCACATTTACATTGGTGCAAATATGATAAATGAGAAGATTAACACCATTGAAAATTTCCCCAAAAGACTGGCAGATGAGCTTATTCACTGCATTTTATCGCACCACGGCTCTCTGGAGTTTGGCTCGCCTAAGATGCCTGCTCTTATGGAAGCCTTTGCACTAAGCCTTGCTGACAACATGGATGCGAAGATGGAGACATTTACGGAGCTTTTGGAGGTAAATGAGGGCAGAACAGATTGGCTTGGCTACAACAAGTTTTTTGAGTCGAATATAAGAATAGCTACTAAGAATAAGGAATAATATGTTTGAAAAAAATGATATTTTAGAACTTCAGATTGAAGCAATAGGCAGTGAGGGAGAGGGTATAGCGCATGCAAATGGTTATACCCTCTTTGTGAAGGATACAGTTCCGGGGGACAGGATAGAGGCTAGGGTGGTAAAGGTAGGAAAAAGCTACGGATATGCCAGATGTGAGCGTATCATAGAGCCGTCTAAGGATAGGATAGAGCCTGTCTGTCCCATTTCAAAGAGTGTGGAGGCTGTCAGTTCCAGCACCTTTCGTATGAGGCAGAGCTTAAGTTCAAGCAGGAGAAGGTGTTTAACAGCATAAAGCGTATAGGCGGTTTTAGCGATGAAGAGATACCTATGCTCCCTATAATTGGCTGTGAAGAGATTATGCATTATAGGAATAAGGCTCAGTTTCCTGTTGGTGTGAATAAAATGGGCGAGACAGTTACGGGCTTTTACGCTGAGAGAAGCCACGAGATAGTGGATACGACCAAATGCTACATTCAGTTTGAGGAGAATGAGCTTATTTTGGATACCCTTCATGGCATTTATGAAGAAGTATAAAATATCTGCCTACGAGGAGAAAATAAATCCAAAGACGAAAAAGCCTGAAAAGGCTAGGGGGTTAGTCCGCCATATAATGACCAGAAAGGGCTTTTGCAACTGGTGAAATAGGCATCTGTGTGGTTATAAACGGGGATGTGCTGCCTAAGGCAGATGAGTTTACTGATATGGTGCTGAAGGCATTTGAGAGCAGGAGTGATGTAAGGATAACGAGCATTTGCGTAAATGTAAATAAGAAGGTCACCAATGTGATATTTGGGGATGAGCTTAAAATGCACATACGGGAAGCCTTATATAGTGGATATGATAGAGGATGTTAAGTTTAAGATATCTCCGTTTTCATTCTATCAGGTAAATCCTGCACAGACAATGAAGCTCTATGGTAAGGCTTTGGAGTTTGCAGGACTTACAGGAGAAGAGGTAGTTTGGGACCTTTACTGCGGCATAGGGACTATAAGCCTGTTCTTAGCTAAGAAGGCAAAGGAAGTGTATGGGGTGGAGATAGTAGAGGCAGCAGTGGTAAATGCTAGGAAAAATGCCGAATTAAACGGAATGTCGAATGCATTTCACAGTAGGGAAAAGCTGAGGATGAGGCTCGTAAGCTCCCAAAGCCTGATGTAATAGTAGTAGACCCGCCAAGAAAGGGCTGTGATGAAAAGCTCCTTGAGACGATAATGAATTATAAGCCGGAAAGAGTAGTATATGTGTCCTGCGATCCGGCTACGCTTGCGAGGGACTTGAAGGTGCTTTGTGGGGATGGGGGGTATAGACTGAATAAGGTGCAGGCTGTGGATCAGTTTTCTAGGGGGATGCATGTTGAGAGTGTGGTGAGACTAAGTATAGAATATTAGTGTTATTTATATAGTTAATGGTTTTAGATACCGTTAAGAAATAGATAAGATATAAATAATAATTTTACTGATTTAGTATAGCAAATATGATATGATAAGGTAGGGTAGCAATGAATGATAATGGCTTAAGTTATATCGACCTCTTTTGCGGGTGCAGGGGATTGTCAGAAGGTTTCATTCAAAGTGGTTATAGACCAATCGCACATATGTGGAAATGAATGAGTATCAGCAAAAACATTAGAAACAAGAATTGCCTATTATTATCTTAAAGAAAATGGCAACTTAAAAAGCTATTATCAATACGAGAGAAATGAAATATCGCGTGAGCAGTTATTAGAGCTAATTCTAGTAATGAATTAAAGACTGTCATTAACAAAGAAATGTCAAAGTCAACTATTAAGGAGATTTTTCAGTCAATAAATAAAAATTATTGATGAGAAAAATTGGTAAAGTAGATGTAATTGTTGGAGTACCACCATGCTGTGCATATTCATTAGTGGGTAGGGGCACAGAGTAGCCAAGATGATAGTGCCTATGGAAGAGGATACTGAAAATGAGCTATACAAGATGTATGTCCATTTTTAAAACAAATACAAGCCTCAAAATGTTTGTATTTGAAAATGTTGCGGGTATTAAAACTGCGCGTGGTGGACAAGCTTTTTAAGAATCTTCAAAAGTATATGCGTAGGGTAGGATATGAGATAGACTATAAAGAACTTAATGCAAATGATTTTGGGGTTTTACAGAACAGAAAAAGAGTAATTATAATTGGCTGGTTAAAAGAAATGAAATATGAGTATCCCAAATTTGAAATTATTCATAGCGATGCCAAGGTGTGGGATTTGTTGGATGATTTGCCACCATTATATCCGGAGAATCAGCGAATAATTATATAATATCAGATATGCGTAGATTAAAAATATATTAAGGATAATAAGATTAGAACCAAGTCAGATGTTCTGACTAGTCATGTTACAAAGACCGCACACAAAACAAGATATAGAGATATAAGAGGACAATTAATTTGTGGTTTGAAAATGCAAGAGATGAGAGGCTTAAATATAATAATCTACCAGATGAACTGAAGACACATAGGAATAGAACATCTTTTGTAGATAGATTTAAGGTTGTAGAAGGAGATATGGATTATTGCCATACTATATTAGCTCATTTATCAAAAAGATGGACATTACCATACACCCGGGATATTAAACAGCATAGATCTATAACTGTAAGAGAAGCAGCAAGAATACAATCATTTCCAGATAGCTATTTTTTTGAGGGGCCGCGAACTTCTCAATTTGTTCAGGTTGGAAACGCAGTACCTCCGATGATGGCAAAAATAATAGCAGATAAGATAAAAGAACAGCTAGGACAATAAGAAAGGGGGAATTCGCAAATGGGAATTGTTGAAACAACATATGCTGAGTTAGAAGCAGCTAGAATTAAATAATAATCCTTATAGTTGCTTACACATGGCAGATATTGATATTAATCCACACCAGATTGAGGCATTCACATTTGCGCTATCTTCTCTGGAACTTGGTGGTGCTATTCTAGCAGATGAAGTAGGTCTTGGTAAAACCATTGAAGCAGGGTTGGTTATTAAGTATCTATTGTGTAGTGGCAAAAATAAGATAATACTTGTTATGCCATCAAACTTGCGTAGCAATGGCAGGTTGAATTAGAAGAAAAAAATTTGATATTGAGTCATTAATTGTGGATAGTTCCAACTGGGATGATTATTTGATTAAAGTTAATGACAAACAGGTGGTTGTTATTGTTTCATATCATTTTGCATCTAAGAGAAAAGCAGAATTAACAAAAATACCTTGGGATTTTTGTGTATTTGATGAAGCTCATAGACTTAGAAATGTTCATAAAAATGGCTCTAAAATGGCTAGTGTATTATATGAATTAACAAAAGGAACTCTAAGATTTTATTAACTGCAACATCAATGCAAAAATACCTTGCTTTGATATATATGGACTTGTTCAATATATCGATGACAAGATTTTCTATAACAAGTCAGTATTTTCAGAAAGGTATTTGCGTGAGAAGATTATAGTGACTTGAAGGCTTGTTTAGAACCTGTTGTTCAAAGAACTCTAAGAAAAGAAGTAGCAGAATACATTCAATTTTCTGAGCGTAAAGAGATGACGATTGACTTTGAATTATCGCCAATGGAGATAGAGCTTTATGTGATGATTAATAATTATCTGAAAAAAGGAAATCTTATATGCTTTGCCCAACTCTCACAGAACACTTATTACTTGTTATTAGAAAAATTACTTGCATCCTCAAGCATGGCAGTTGCAGAGACGTTTAAGGTGTTAAAAGGAAGACTTGAAATTTGAAGGAGACAACTAGAACTGAATCAGCAGATGAGAGTATTGATTTCTTTCTGAGCTTCTTTGACGATGAAGAAATAGAAACAGTTGATGATAGTGAGCAGGATGAATTATATACTAGAGAAAAGGGTAAATGAATCTATTCAGACATGAAATAGATGAAGTAATAGATATTATTAATAAAGCTGAAGGGTATAAAAGGAATGCGAAGATGACAGCCTTAAAACTTGCGGTGAAAAAGGCATTTAGTGTTCCAAGAAGAGGCTGATATCAGCAAAGAATTGTTGTATTTACAGAATCTATTAGAACGCAGCAGTATATGTACGAAGAGTTATCTCTGATGACGGATATAAAGGGCGGATACTTAAATTTAATGGTAGTACAAATGACCCTACTACGAAACAGATTTATAAGGGCATGGAAAGCTAGAAATTATGGTAAGTATGTGGGCAGTAGAAATGTTGAATTGAAGAATGCAATAGTAGAAGATTTAGGGATGAATACAAGATATTGCTTGTAACTGATTCTGGTTCGAAGGATTAAATCTACAGTTTTTGCAACACTATTATAAATTATGACTTGCCTTGGAATCCGCAAAAGATTGAACAGCGAATAGTACTGATGTCATCGTTACGGTCAAAAGAATGATGTTGTAGTTATCAATCTACTAAATACACAGAATATAGCAGACAAGAGAGTATATGAAATTCTTTTCAGAAAAATTTGAACTATTTCAAGGTGTATTTGGTGCATCGGATAAGGCTATTGGATTGTTAGAAGGTGGAGCAGATTTTGAAAAAAAGAGTAACACTCATTTATCAGGAATGTAAAACGGTAGCTGATTTTACAAAGCAATTCAAAGCTTTAGAAAAGGAATTAGAGAAGAAAAGAAACAAGAAGATGGATGAGCTGAAACCATATTTACATATAAGACAGAAGAACAGCATAAATCTCTATTTTGGCGCTATAATGCAAGAAATTGCAGAATATAGTTCACAGTGCGAATACTGGAATAATAGATGCAAAAAGGGAGAAGCAACATATCCAAAGTATTACGAAGTTAATATGGATTTGGAGATCCCGGGGATTCAACATGGCTATTTGATATTAGGGCGGTTCATATGTTGGAGAATTGCTCGAAGAGGCTGTATTTGAAATTGATTGATTCGACTGGAAGAATATATGGTGTTACGGATAAATTGGCTAGAGCTCTTTGTGAGAAATTGCAGGAGCAGTATCTGGAAGAGAATACACCAAACAATCGAGAAATTCTTTCATATATTGATAAAGTAGATGAATTTATGCAGCAGAAGCACGCAGAGTCTAAAAGGACAGTTGTAACCACGAATAAGAAAAAGATGGATAATTGGCTACAGCTAAGAAAAGAAGAATATTTACTTCAAGCTAAAGATACATCAGAATTAGATGAAATTAAAGAAAAATATGCAGCTGAAAGTGATTTTAGGCTGAAGATTGCACTAAAGAAACAAATAGAGAATATAGAAATACAGAAACAAAAAATGATAGAGGCATTTCATGATGAAAATGTCATTATTGGAAGATGAGGCTGTAAATATGCAGAAGGAATTTGAAGAAAGCATATTGGTAAAAGCCACAACTTATAACAAAGATAGTGATTAAGTTTTAGGAGGATACTCATGGGAGAAGAAGGAAAGTTAGAGCTGACTTGGACAGACAAGTACAAAAATTCAAGATTGGAACCAAGGATTTTGATAGAAGTTGAAGATAATTCAACTGGAAATAGCAGTAATGAAAATATGTTAACTATATGACAATTTACTGGCATTGAAAGCGCTTGAGCTACAATTTGCTGGAAATGTTAAGTGCATATACATTGATCCTCCATATAACACTGAGTACTGCATTTGAGTATTATGATGATGAGTAGAACACTCTAAATGGCTAAGTATGATGAATGAAAGATTAAAGTGTTTGAAAAACTCTCCTGAGAGAAGATGGTACTATTTTTTTATTCAGATTGATGATAATGAACAGCATATTTGAGAGTACTATGCGATGAAATATTTGGACGCAAGAATTTTTGAACATGATTTCAGTAAACACAAAAAGTTAGCGCTGGGGCATCCGGCGGTGGTGAAGATAAGAAATTAAAAAGAATATAGAATATATCTTGATATATTGCAAGAATATGGATTCTTTTTCCCGGCTTTAAGCCAATTTATAAAAACTGAGTTGATGAAATATATTGAAAATATGAAAGAAGATGGGAAAAAGTTAGGTATACATCAATCTTATATCGTTGTGAAGACTTTTGAATATTATAAAACTATTAAAGATGGAGCTAGTGATGATATAAAAATTTTTAAGGTAAATGATTATGAAGTAAAAAGTGTTAAACAGGTAGCTCAATTAGAAGGCATTACTGAAGCAGAAGTATATAGCAAAATATTATAAAAATAATGACAACAACAAACGCACAAACATCAATAAGAACAAGAATTTGGGATGCGACAGATAGCGAAAAATATGTATAGAGCAGTTTATATTCCAAAAACTGGTAAAAATAAAAGGTAAAGAAACAGAGTTATTATTGATGGGAAAACAGAAAAGTTTTAGTTATTTTGGTTAAAAGATACAGCTGAATTGATAAAAAGGCAAAATATATAAAAAGAGAGAATAGGAACATATTGGGATGGATTTAGTTGATTAATGTTACAAAAGAAGGTTTGGCTTTTATTTCCAAATGGCAAAAACCAGAAGGTCTTTTTGAAACAAATCTTGGAAATGGCATCTGATGAGGGTGATCTGGTTCTGGATAGTTTTTGGGATCTGGCACAACAGTTGCAACAGCACACAAAATGGGGCGCAGATGGATAGGAATAGAGATGGGAGAACAAGCATACACTCATTGTAAGGTGAGACTTGATAATGTAATTAACGGTGAACAAGGTGGAATTTCAAAAGAAGTAAACTGGCAAGGTGGTGGAGGATACAAGTTTTACGAACTTGCTGAACCACTCCTTGTAAAAAACACTGCACTTCCAGTTTATCAGATAAATCCATCTTATACGATGGGATATGGTATGTGAAGCTATTTGTAAGATTGAGGGTTTACTTATGAGCCATCTGGTGAATTCCAAGGTCATTCGTCAGAAAATAGATTTATAAGATGTTACAGAAGAATTTGTGAATACAAAAATATGTGATGTCAGTTATGAAGAGTTTAGGTGAGAACAGGAGTTTGCTTATTTATTGCAAGAAGAATCAGGCAGATATGATACTTCCTGGAGAATGTTGAAGTGAAGAAGATTCCGAAGGATTTATTGGATAAATGCAATTTTGAAAGTGAGGTGCAGGAATAATGAGTTCAGTAGAAAAAAATCAAATGGGCTATGAGCCTGCGCGACCCTCAATATGAGGCATTAAAATATTTTGATGCAATTAGCTCAAAAGATTGAGTATAGAACTAGCTCAAAGATAGATGCTGAAAAAAATAGCATCAGAGAATTGCCAAGAAACCACATACTATAGTAGTAGATAAGGAATTTGATTTTCCGTCATTCTGTTTTGATATGACAACTGGTATTGGTAAATCTCGATTGATGGGTGCCTGTATTTATTATTTACTAAGACTTCCCATACCTAAAATGGGATCCGTACCTTGAAAAATTCAATACTCAGCTACTAAAATAACGATTTATGCTACTACAGCCTCCGGATGGAGCGCATTACGCAGATATTCAGGTAGTCTTGCTTCAAAATCAGCAGTAAAAGCAGTCAATTGCTCATCACTGAGCTTTTAAGATTACCTGAAGGCTTGCCATCAAGGCATCCATCAGGATGCCAAGTGATCTGCTGAAAGTAATGTCTGCCATTTCATCAACAAGGAAGAAGAACAACTCACCAAGGGTTCTCTGATCTTCATTTTGACGTTGCTCCATTGCAATTAACATATATCTGGTAAGCACAATTGCTACGTGGGCTGTTAGTGCATCATAGGATAAGCTATGGCATTCTCCAATAAGATTCAGCATAGATTTGCAGGTTTTGAAAAAAACCTCAATTTGCCAGCGTTTTCCATAAATACGGATAATCTCTTCTTCGGAAAGGGTAGTATCTGTGCAGATAAAAGCAAGCCAGTCCTTGCGATTAGCTTTGTTCCTTACACAAACAATCTTTGCCGGAATTGGATTCTCCTTTCCTACCATAACACAGACAGAAAGCAGATACTTTGATTTGCCACGGCGCTTTTTGTTCCGGGAATAGATCTCTTTGATATTCAGTTGCTCACCACAGTGTGAATACTTGATTCGACTGCTTTTCTTAATCATAGCAATTACGTCCATACCTTTTGAATGGATAGCTGTGATTTGAGCGGGGTTTGAAAACCAGGAATCAAAAAGGACATAATCAGCTTTCAGCCCTGCACTGAGAGCAGTATCCAACAGTGTCATCATTGCTTCAGGAGCTTTTGTCTGAGCAAGTTTACGCCTTTTACCTGCAAGGGTTCTGTTATCAAAGTGTTTTACAGGACCGATGATATTTGTATCTTTTGCAGATGCTAACAGGCAGCTGTTCACCGGGATAAGTGTATTTCCATCGCTCCAGCTTAAGGTAAGCATACGAAATCCTTTTTTGAAATGCATATCCGTGTGATCGAAAACCTTTGACCCCAGCTCAGTTTTCTTGCAGCTGGTGCGATTGAAAAGACTGTCATCAATGATGAAAACATTTTTCCTTTTATTCATCTGTTAGGTTTTTGAGATCATTATTTACGATGTCAGCAGCAAGAAGAGAAGTAAAACGAAGCCAGTTTGTTTTTACCGAATTAAGGAAACGATAAAAAGTGTTCTTTGAAAAATCTTCCTTAAAAAGAACCGGTACGTTGTTGCATACATACTTCTTCCAACGAAAAATGTTGCTGAGTTTGTAACGAAGCAAAGAAACAGGTGAAACACCTTTTTCTTTCATCCCATTACATCTGGCAATAAGCCTGCCAACATGATGTCTGGAAAAAAATCTTCGAACACAGTCAATTAAGTTATTCTCATCGAAATGATTTTGTGTTATACTGGACATAGCATAAATCTCCTTTGTACAATGGTTTCTTGTCAATTCCATTATACCAAACTGCAGGTTTATGCCATTCTTTATTGGCTGAAAATATTGAATTTTCAGGTTCAACACACCGTATTGGTGTGGGAAGTCTTAGTTATTTATATAAAACCAAAGGATATAAGCATTTCTTCATCTTGGCTCCTCGGAAATACTATCTATGACAAGATGCGTAGAGAGTCTGTACCGGGGCATCCAAAGTACATAGTTTTGAAAGGTCTTGAAGCAGAAATGGGAAGACCTAAGGTATAGATGGAGAGAACTATTTGTCATATCCTGTAAAGTATGTGCAGCAGGAATTAGTAGTAGAGAAAACATCAGAAATACAGATTTTCATTTTAATATTTCAAAGATTTTTTACTCGTGGTGATTTGGAATTTAAGTTTCATAAGTTCAATGAGAATCTTGGGAGGCTCATTTGCTGAAGTGCTGCGTTCTTTTGATGATTTGGTTATATGTATGGATGAGGCACATAGATATTACGCACCTGCATCAAAAAGTGGTTATTAATTACTTAAACCAGTACTTGGACCAGAGTTTACAGCTACTCCTAAAAAATACAAATAAAAATATTATTTATCACTATGGACTTGAAGAGGTGCAGGTAAGTTTTAAAATACCGGTTGTAATGGGAAGAACTAATACAGCTGGGTATTCTGATGATGATTTAGAGGAGATGAAGTTAAAGGATGGAATTAAACTTCACGAACGAAGAAAGTCCATTGTGTATAAATACTGTATTGATAATAACTTAGAACAGGTGAAGCCAATTGTATTGGTTGCGTGTAAAGACTACAACATATCTAAAAGATAAAAGGAGAAGATTGATTCAGATTCTTTTTGGTGGAAGATATGTCGGCAAAGTTATAGAAATTGATTCTAGTACCAGTGGTGCGGAGACAGAGGAAAAACATCCAGAAATTACTTACTATTGAGAAGAATACCAACCAATAGAAATAGTATTACATGTATATAAACTTAAAGAAGGATGGGATGTAAATAACTTATTTACCATTATCTCCACTTAATGCTGCGAAGAGTGATATCTTGGCACTTCAAACAATTGGTAGAGGACTAAGACTTTCTTTGGTGAAATAACAGGAATAGAAGAACTAGATACTTTGGACATTGTTGCAATATGATCATTATCGAGAAATTATAGATGATATTAAGAATAATCCTGTATTTAAGAAAAGAAATCTTGACGAGGAAGATATACCAGAAACTAAAACAGTTAAGGTAGAACCTGTTGTTGATAATCAGCAGATTTCGTTGTTTGATGAAGCCTTGCGAGAAAGTAATATAAAGTCATATCAGGACTTGAATAACGAACGATCAGTTGAAAGTGTATTTGCAGCGTATCAAAAAGGCTTTTGTGAAGAATAATATTATAAAGAAATCTGAGGATAACAGTGGACAGATGTCTATTTTTGATTCACTTGATAACGAAAACAAAAGTGTAGAAATGTGCGATAATACCAGCTCCAAGTCAGAGGCTTCTCAAATAAGTAATCCTTCTGATAGAGCTGAGAAGTCATTAATTTTACAATGGGATGATAATGTAAGACAGGTTGATTTACAGAAATCATCTCGCGGGAAAGAATGTATTGCCATATGCGAAGCAGGAATTTATTAAAAAGTTGAGGAATTAAAAGCGAGTGGCTATTTCAGTTCCTAAGATTGGAATAAGTTATAGTTCCACAATTACATTTAAGCCTTTTTGCAGTTAAAAGAAATATTATTGACTTTGATGTAGCTGTGTCAAGGATTGAAAAGATACAACACTATAAATGGAAACTGTTACAGTATTGGATGCAGATGCGCTTATTGTTGATAATCCGGAGAACTATAGTTGGCAGTTTCATTGTTGGAGAGCATTCTGAGTTTAGCTCAGATGATGCAGAATTTATCATTGATGTTGTAAAAAGGTATTTAGCACTGATTGGTGGAACAGATGAAGAGAAAAAGAAAAATAGTTCGCAGATATGCAACTGTGATGGTTGAGGATTTCAAAACAAATATACGCATCCAAAGAAGAGAACACTGAGTTTGTGTTTAATGTTCAGCAAGCTCTTATTGTATGTGACTTTTTATAAAGAAACATGAAAGAAAATGGTCGCTTGAATTTTTAAGAAGGAAGTACCAGACAAGAAGAATATTAAGCGTATTTGTTCGAAGGTTTTAAGAAATCATACTATGCTGAAAATGCATTTGACAGTGATGATGAGAGAAGATTGTCGGTAATACTAGAAGAAGATTCTGAGTAATTAGATTCATTAAGCCGCCATTAAACCAGCTTGGCTTATTTTTACAAGGCTGCAAAAACAGTATAATCCCTGATTTTCTAGTTGAGACTGCTAATAAAAATATATGATTGAAGTTAAGGCTGCAAATCAGACAGATAATGAAGATGTTCAAAGAAAAGCAAAAGGCTGCAAGTAAGTGGTGTGAGTGTGCTTCAAAGTTGATGCTGATGGGAAAACTTGGGAGTATCGGTTAGTGCCCGGAGACAAAATTGTGGTTGGTAATACATTCAAGCATGTGATAGGTATGGCTGTTCCTGTTGTTATGGATTAAGATTAATCGGAGGGTGTAGATGACAAATATAAGAGATTTTAAACATGCTATTGTTCGTCAGAAGATACTAGATGCAGTACGAAAGGACTTAATAGGACCTTCTTCTGTGAATGAAGAATTGAAAGAAATTCCCACAAGCAGTTATATTACAGGTTTATTATATCCTGCTGATGCAACTGTAACAGAAGATGAGAACTACAATGATGTTGAGTTTACCGAAAAGGAATTTGATGCCGATGGAGAATCGATGGAGGCAGGAATTTTTGAGGAAGATGAGCCGGAGGATAGGATAAAAGGTGGTTTTCAGAAGCCGTCTTCCATAGGTGTATCTTTCTATATTCTGGACGACGTTCAAAAAATTAATGCATATGTCAATTGGGGCAAATATTATGCAGAGCAGGTGCAGGGTGAAGGATTGATGGAACTTTAGAGGAAGACGCAGAAAACAAGAAAAAGAAGAAACATACAGTTTATATACGTGAACAGATGAAAGAAGTGGTAGAAATTGATTTTAATCAGATTGACCGTTCGAAACAGATTCCACTTGAATCAAAATGGAAACATCTATATTTATGTTATGAAGATGCAACTAGATAACGGATACAAGATGGTATCAGTTTATTTGCATAATAATGATAAGTCAGATGGTGATGAAAAAGAATATGAGAAAGTAATGTTTTCAGGTAGAGATGCTCATCGCAGATGATTTGATGAGTCCTATCTTCGTACCGGAATATATCTGTAGAAAAGTAGAATTAGAGGATGAATATTACTACAAGGGCAGACCGGTTTATGCAAGAGGTAGAGGTTGTGCTGCTACTTGGGAAAAGAAAGGAAGATGTAAATGCTACTGTTATAAAATCTTCATTTATACCCTGATTATGAAATACCTAGTAAGTGCTCAGATAGATGATATGCCGAGCATCATTTTCTATGCTGCAGATGGGCACACCAAAGAAAAAGGTAGAGGTTATTGAAAATCTTCGTACATTGACAGCTATGTATGGAAGTTGGATTACAGATATATTGGTAAATGATGAAGCCATGCAAGATGATAAGTTTAGGGCTACAGGTCAATCTATTATTAATAAATGCAATGATGCTAATCGTAGAATGAATGCAGGAATTGACTTAATCGAAAAATGATAACAAGGTATATCAGGCATTTGTATTTATGAATCAGGCAATGTATTTACAGAGAGTATTACATCATTCTCAAAAAGATTATGGTAATGGAATTCCTGCAGTCCTCAGAGATTATATGACGGATATACCTGAAAAGGGCAGAAAACAAGATCATAGTGACTGGAGACCATTCCAGATTGCTTTTATACTTTTGAATTTATATGGAATTATGGATGGAGAATCATTAGAGAGGGATATCGTTGATTTGCTATACTTTCCTACTGGTGGAGGAAAAACGGAAGCATATTTAGGATTAATTGCATTTACTATTGCATATAGAAGGTTGACTGCTTCAGATGAAAGTGAATATGAGAAAGACGGTGATGTGACAGTATTTTTAAGATACACACACTTGTTTATTAACAACTCAGCAGAGAGATAGGTTGATGCGTCTTATTGTTGCGATGGAACAATTGCGAGAAAAGAATCAGGAGTTATATGGTAAGGAGAGAATCTCGATAGGATTTTGGGTTGGTGGTAATGTTACTCCTAACAAATTTAACGAATACAGTGATACTGACCAATTTAAGAAGAAGGAATTTATAGAAAGCTTACAAAGTAGATTATTAAATGTCCTTATTGTGGCAAAGCAATATCAAGAAATGAATATGACATCAATGAAAAGAGGAAAGCTTTGTAAAAATACATTGTGCAGATGATAAATGTATGTTTTCATTAAGAACCGGAAGAACTATACCGGTATATCTTGTAGATGAGAAATCTATGCAAAGTGTCCTACAGTGATTATTTCAACTGTAGATAAATTGCTAAGACTTTGATGGTCAGAGACAGGTTGGCTTGTTGTTTGGTAGAACAGATAGATGCTGCAGCAGATGTGGTCACATTGCTATCGGAGAAAAAGCATTCAGGAAGACATAATGCAGATGTGGCAGCAGGATTAGAAAAGGCTAAAACGACTGAGCGTAAGTCATTCTATCCCCAGAGTTAATTATTCAAGATGAGTTGCACCTTATTACAGGTCCACTTGGAACAATTTATGGCGGTTACGAAACTGTAGTAGAAGAAATGTGCTGTATTGAGAGGAATGGAAAGAAGATTCGTCCTAAATATGTTGTTTCTACCGCAACCATTAGAAATGCTCGGAGAGCAGATTAGTTCCTTTATGGCAGAAATGAATTTGTTCACTTTCCACCAAGTGGATTTGATACTAGAGACTCATTTTTATTAAAGAAATACCACTTCCAATAGATAACTTAGCAAAGATTTCAGAAGAAAAATAGAAGAAATGGTTAATCAAGGTCAAAAACCATTCCGCAAGTATGCAGGGATATGTGCAAGTGGGCAATCTGTTAAGACAACACTTATTCGTTTGTATTCAATTATTTTACAGACAGTATTGGATATAGCAAAAGAACCGGAATATGAGGGACTATATTGATCCGTATATACATTAATAGGATACTTTAATAGTATAAGAGAACTTGGTGGTGCAGTACGTCTTCTTGATGACGATATTGCAAGCCGTATTCGTGTTGTTAAGAATAAATATAATAGTCCGGAACAGAGATATCTTAGCTTTGAAGGGAAAAAGGAGATTACATCTCGTATTCCTTCATGGGAGATTGCACAGATTCTTGAAAAATTAGCAGTTGCTTATGATAAAAACAAAGAAAAACAAGGTTGCTACGATGTTGTAATTGCAACCAATATGATAGCTGTGAGGCATGGATGTTGACCGATTAGGACTTATGTCTCTGTTGTTGGTCGGCAAAACAGAACTCGGAATATATCCAAGCAACAAGCCGAGTGGGACGTCAGCACCACAGGATCATATTTACAGTTTACAATCCATATAGACCACGTGATTTATCCAACTATGAGAATTTTGTTGGTTTCCATTCGCAGATGTATAGATATGTTGAAGGAACCACAGCAACACCATTTGCGGCTAGAGCACGAGATAGAGTATTACATGCGTTGGTGGTTTCTTTACTTGAGATTACAGGTTGAATCAATGGCGAGATAATGGTGGGGCTTCAAGATAATGATATTTCGGATGAGCAGATAAAGAAATAAAAAGACAAGATTCTTGAGCGAGTAAAGACAATTGCACCATCATCTTATGTAGATACTGAAAAGGAAATTGACGAATTTATCAATACTTGGAAGAGCATAGCAAAAGGTGATAAGTTATATTACTTTGTTCCCACAATAGCAGATAATAAGAAGAGATTACTAACATATTATGGTGAATATTTTGGAGATGGAGAAGCCTACTTTAAGCTCTATGCGTGATGTTGAGCAATCATCAACGGTATTTTATTGGAGAGGTATCTGATGAATTTTTATAAGAAATGGGCGAAGTGCGTCCAAATCAGTTAATAACTACATATGGACCGAGGATCAATGATGGATGCTGTTAATGATTCATTAACAGTTTTAGATATTGAGTACTGGGACTCTAATAATATTGGAAAAGAAATTAGAGATACAAGATTGGCAAGTTATATGAAAGTGCGTAGATTTTTTATGCCAAAGACAGGTGGAAAAGAGGACATTCCAGTTATCTCCTTCCCCTATTACTATAGTGTGTTCAAAAGGAACATGCAAGTTCTTGTTTGATATGAGGGACTACTTTGACATTGACCAGTATAAGAATAATCAAGGCGAAGTTAAGTGTCCTAAGTGTGGGTTCCCGGCATATCCTTCAAGATTTATAACAGTATGCGAAGATGGACATATGGACGATTTTCCTTGGAGATGGTGGGTACATCATGGCGAAGAAAGTTGTAAGGATGATATGTATCTAAAATCTATGGGTAATACCTCATCGCTTGCAGAACTTCGTGTGGAGTGTAATTGCGGCGCGAAGAGAGTTATGTCTGGTGCCATGCAAAAAGAGATGTTTGCAGGTTTGTGTTGTTCCGGTAATCATCCACATAGACCGGAGCTAAAGCAAAAATATGTAAAAAGAGTGTTGTTCCTAGCCAGCGTGGTGCATCTAACGTGTACTTTACAGTTACAAGAAATGCTATATCAATTCCATCATGGACAAATCCTATTAATGATATTATGGAGGCGCAAAGAGCAACAATTGAGACCTTGGTAGAAGCTATGGGTGAAGAGGCGGGTCTTTCATTTGCATATCATAAGTACTTTGCAGATAAATATGCTTATGAAGATTTCAAGGCAGCATATGATAGATTAAGCCAAAATATCAAGGAATTTACTGAACTTAAAGAAATGGAATACGCAGCTATTACACATCATGAAGATGTAGAGTATCAAACGATGATGTTAAGTATTTCAAGGCAGAAGAGGTGGCTTTGAGTGATAGTATAAAAGAGTATATTTCCAGAATTGTCAAAATACATAGATTACGTGAGGTAAGGGTTTTGACTGGATTTACAAGATTGGAAGCTCCAGAACCAGAGGTTGATGAGCAGTCACATGTAGTTAAACTGAAGAGTTCTTCTGTAGAGAAGTGGCTTCCGGCAGTTGAAATCAATGGTGAAGGCATATTCATAGAATTGAGCAGAGAAAAGCTGAACCAGTGGATGCATATTGAGAGTGTAAAAACACGTTCAGATAAATACGAGAAATGCTACTCTGCATATTGTCAGAAGAAGGGATGGGAAAACTTCAAACCAAGAAATGCAGAATATGTATTGTTGCATACACTTTCTCATATGCTAATCAAGGAAATGTCTATGCAGTCAGGATATTCGTCATCTGCGTTACATGAGCGCATATATAGTAGTGAAAAATATGTGTGGTAGACACTTATACAGGTGCATCTGATAAGGAAGGGTTCATTAGGAGGACTTGTTGAACTTGGTGGATTGAATAAATTTTTACCATTATTAAAAGGTGCATTAGAAAATGGGCTAACTTGTACAACGGATCCAGAATGTTTTATGAAAAACCCAACAAGTGACAGATTAAATGGGGCTGCCTGCCATTCGTGCACTATGATTTCAGAAACTGCATGTGAGAATGGTAATAGACTTCTTGACAGAGCATTGGTAGTACCTGTGCAGAACATGAGAAGAAATGGGATATTTCAGGGAATTGGTGAGAGATTTATGTGGAATACAAGTGTAAAGATTGAATATATTGCAGGGCTAATTGCAGATGCACTTGAGAATTACTCCGTAAATGGAGTGAATGCGCAGTTTAACCAGGTAATTGTAGAACTTAGGAATCATTTTACTAACTGTTCCGAAGAAGAAATTACAGATATAATCAGCCTCTGTATGAAGATGTATTCATTAAGGAAAATTGAACTATGCAGACCTTTGTTCTTACTGCACCAGAGTCATTCCGAGTAAAAACATTAAGAACTAAGGACACCATGCGTAAACTAATTGAGAATACAGAAAAGAGTCTTACTATAACTGGATACTCAATTTCAGATTATTTTGCAGAAATGATCGATGTCATTATCAAGAAAAGCCAGCAGGGTATATGTTCGAATGTATGTAAATGATATTGAAAAAGCAGAGGACGCTCTTGATAGATTGATGGCGTATCGTTCTCGGTTTTTACAGGTATATGAATATCAGAAACAGGAAGATGACAAAATGGCAGCCTTACATGCGAAGCTTATCGTATCAGATGTGAAGAAATCATTAGTGTCATCTGCTAACCTATCATATCATGGAATGCAAGGGAATATTGAGATGGGATTCTTGATTGAGTCCTCATGATAAGGCAAAACAGATAGAGGAGGTTATGAAAGAAATGGTGAGGATGAGGGTATTCAGTAGATTGAGAGTAGGTGTTATATTTGAGAAGATTAGAAATGAAGTATTTTAATACATATTATTTTTGTTCTGTGATTCAACATATTATCGAGGATTCTGATTTAGATTATGTAGGAACGCTAGCTGAGTTTACGGAGCTGCTAGTGAATGTAAAAGAGAAGATTTCGCAAGAATCATATCTTCAAAGCTTTGTTGATTTTACAGTGGAAAGAATTCTCTTTGAACAAAAATGAGTATAAGGCATCAGATATAGCAGCTGCTATAGAAGCTGATGGATATGAAAAATGTTATTAATAATAATCATAGGTTTTTACAAATCATGAATATAAATATACTATATTTGAAATTAGCAATAATCATTATCAAGGTTGTAAAGAGAAGATGCAAGATTGGATTGCAAAGAATGTAGCACCAGAGGAGTTTGATGCATTGGATGTGGCAATAAATTACACTAATTATCTTGAAGGTAACTATTATGATGTTATTAACAGTATTAAGAATGAAGTGTTTTATTTATTGTTTCAAAATAGATACTTTTTGATGCAATTTAATGTTTTAATTTCAGATATTCATCCGTAAATCAGAAAGAAAAATATACCGACTTGGGTAAAATCGGCGGTAAAATACCGAGACAAGTGCAAGTGTGTAATGTTCCAAAAAGACTTATCTGGAATAATGGATGTAGAAGAATATCGTGACAAACAGTTTGATCATATTGTTCCATTAGAAGTTGGCGGATTTAATGATGTTTCTAATTTACAGTTAATGTGCAGTAAGTGCAATCAAAAAGAAAGGGATAAAGACATATACAAATAATATATATCATTTTTATTATGATAATTAGGAGAAAGGTGGTATTATAGAATGGCGCAGGAAGAATTACAAGTAACATTTGATATAAATACGATAGATCATTTAGAGTGAAACTTTTATTCGACAATTCCACCAATGATTGCTGAGCTTGTATCTAATGCTTGGGATGCTGATGCAAGTAATGTATATATAAATTTCAATAACGAAGGTGAAAAAGACAATTACGGTTTCAGATGATGGTATTGGTATGACTTTTCTGAATTAAATGAGCATTTTCTGAAGGTCGGAAGAAATCGTAGGGTTGAAAATGCATAAAGATGAAACTGAAGGTGGAAGAAAAGTATTGGGGAAAAAAGATTGGGCAAATTATCTATGTTTGGAATTGGTAAAAATAACTATTTCTACTATTAAATCTGGAATCAAAAATACTTTTGTTATGGATTATACAATTAAAAAGATTGTGAAGGCAATGTATACAAACCTTCTGTCATAGACTATTGTGTTGAAACTGATGAAAAGAATGGAACATCATTCTAATTGAGCAATTATCAAGAAAGTCAGACTTTTGATATCGAGAGATTATACAGGAACTTGCAGACTAGATTTCATATTTATTCGGATAAATTTGTGGTACATATAAACGATGATGAAAAATATAAAATTAAGTCAAATGATATTCAGATGATAAATTCCAGTTTGTGTGGAGATATCCAGAAGACTTTGAAAAAGGATTTTGATACGGAAATTGATAAGTTTAAGGATTTATTTTGAGTTTGGGAAAGAGAAGGAGTACATAGGTAAAATCTATACTTCTCAAACACTCATTAAATAAAGTACTAAGGAATCGTTTTGTGTTTCGAGAGGAAAAGCTTTGTTCAGGAACATAGCACATTTGATGACAGAGCAAATGACAATCAATATATGTCAGGGTATTTTTGATGTTGATTTTTATTGATAGTAGTTTTGAAGTAGACAACTGTTCTACAGATAGAAAATCACTTGCGGGATATAGATGAAAATGAAAATATATAAATTGAAGGAACTTTTAAAACTTGTGTCTGTGTCTCAAAAAGAAGTGGAGAAGAAAGAAAAGCAGAAAAGAAAAAAGAAGGTTTCTTCTCATGGACATAATGTTGATGAATGGATAAAAACTTTAAATCCAGCAGAAAAACATTAGCTAAAAACTAACCGATGCAATTATTGACAATGATGATATAAATGAAGAGACATGGCAGAATATATTGGCTGTATTAAAAGATATGTACAGTTTTGAGGGTTTCGAAACAATTCACAGCTGAATTAGATGAACTTCAGGAATTAGATAATGAACATCTGTATAAGGTTGCTAACAGACTGGAATAACATAGAAGCTAAAGAGTATGCTAAGATAACAATTGGCAGAATAAAACTATTGAACAGTTTGAGAAATTTATTAAAGATAATGCATCGGAACGGGATATAATCCAGAAATTTCTGGAAGAATTTCCATGGTTTATAGATCCCAAGATGTCTAAATTGAAAGAGAAATAACTTATACAAATTTGTTGAAACGAAATTTCTCTGATGAAACTGATCTTCCAGACAGTAACAGAAGATTGGACTTTTTGTGTACCAATAGTGGGAGTTATTCATATTATTGAATTAAAAGAGACCAAGAATCAGACTGAAAACAAAGGAAATACAACAGATTTCTGAATATGTAGAATTCATTGAGACACAATTTCCACAAACACAGGATCATCAGTTAAGGGATTCTTAATATCGGATAATATGACATATGAACGGAGCAGAAAAAGGTTCGAAAAGGATTAGAGTCTGTTGATATTTTCGTGAAATCTTATTCTGATTTATTGGCTGAAGCAAGAAGATATAATGATGATTTGTACAGAATGTATGAAAAATATATCAAGCAAGAAAAATGAAAAATGTTGGTGAATAATTCTGTATTCAAAGAAAAACTTGTAGAGGTGGTAAGGATTAACTTGAAACAGAGATAAATAAAAGTCGCGTTTACTACTTAAGGAATATAAAAGGTAAAGTATTCCACTCAGTGTTGGTTCTATAGTAAATGAATTTAGAGATGAGCGTCATATTTTAGATGCTAATCCTACATATGATGAGCTCACGGAATGGCATGGAAAGAGTGGACGTCCTCTTTCAAGAAGTTTCATGAACCCTATGAAGTTAAAAACCTTACTTTTTATGAAAATGCCTACGATACCATGAGTATCATTAATAGTTTTTATATTTTATTACACTCACCTGTAAGGTAAAACCATATCATGATATAATAGTCCCATGTAAATTAATGGTTTTGGGGAGATAGATGTCATGAATCATAACCACTATATTACACTTAACAACAGTAACATAACTGCCAAATATACAAACGAGTGAATCATTTCAGCAAAAGCCACTTTGCGGCTGTAGGAGCACTTCGTCCGAAGAGATTAAATGAGGTTTTTGTAATGAGATTAGAGGGTCGTAGCACATAGCAGAGAGCCAAAATATTGAATATAAAGAATCATGGCGTGACGAATACCCTGAAATGGGTGTGCGGATTTGCCAATCGCAAGGTGGCACTATCTATATTGGTGTGCATGATGATGGGAGAGTTGTAGGTTAAGAACGTAAAGAAAACTGCTTGAAGATATTCCAAATAAGATTCAAGCTGGACTTGAATTATTGCAGATATCAATAAAGCATACCGAGGATGGACTTGATTATATTGAAATCAAAGTTGAGCCGAGTAGTTTTCCGATTAGTTATCACGGAGAATTTCATTACAGAAGCGGTGCTACAAAGCAGCAGTTGACTGGGATCGCACTGTCTCAGTTCATAATGAAAAAGACGGGGTTCCGCTGGGAAGATGTCACTGTTGACAATTTAACTGTAGAAGATTTGGATGAGGAAAGCTTTAAGATTTTTCGAACTGAAGCACTGAAAAGAAAGCGAATGAGCGAAGCAGAACTGAATGTTTCTAATAAAGAATTGCTTGAGAAATTGCACTTGATGTCTGATGGTAAGCTGAAACGCTCAGCTGTGCTGTTATTTTATAAGGATCCAAGCGTAGTTCAGAATGGCAGTTTTGTAAAGATTGGGAAATTTGATGTACGAGGACGAGTGGTCTATCACCACGATTTGGAGGAATCGCTGATTGTTAATGCGAGCAAAGTCATTGATCTGATTTATTTGATGTACCTGAAAGCTAAAATAACCTATGAGCATGACCGCCGTGTCGAAACATATCCATTCGCCCGGGAGGCCATCCGTGAAGCGGTTTATAATGCTATCATTCATAACTGCTACATGTTCGGAGCTCCGATTCAGATTCGCATTGAAGAGGACGCAATGATTATTAGTAATTCTTGTATTTTACCGGATGGTTGGACGCTGGATTCATTTATGCAGCCTCATCGTTCGCAACCTTATAATCCTGACATGGCAAATGTCTTTTATCGTGCTGGATATATTGAAAACTGGGGACAGGGTATTCAGAAGATCTGTGATGAATGTTATGAACTTGGTACAGAGCTTCCGGTTTATGAGCTGAACGGTACTGCGCTTCGGATACATTTCAAGGCACTCCCAAATGCGCTTATAGATAAAAACTAAAAGAGCTAAAGTCTCAAAGTGCCAATCTTAGTGGCACTTTGGATGCACTTTGGCACTAAAGATTATTGAGCAATAAAGGAAGACTCATCATCACTATTGACCAGATTTCTGCAAGAACTGAAATAGCAAGAAGAACATTGATACGTTATATGGATATCTTGAGGAAAGAAGGTAGCATAGAACGCATTGGTGGCAAGCGTTATGGGCATTGGCAAATCAACGAATAAATTTGATTTATACAGGAAATAGAGTCAGGCAAACGAATAGTTAGCAAGAGAAGAGCGGTTGAATTGAAACAGTAAAACCGTAGAGAGAAAGGAACAGTGAGGATTTTAGAAACAGAGAGACTTATCCTTCGTCCGTGGGAAGAATCGGATCGGAGGAATGCTATAACATGCAAAAGATCCACGAGTAGGGCTAGGCTGCAGGGTACTTGTAGCACCCTGAGTGAAGAGAACAGCCGGCAGATCATCCGGGATGTGCTGATGGCACCGGAGACCTACGCTATTGTACTGAAGGATACAGGACTTCCAATTGGCAGCATCGGCTTTCACCACAATGACCTTGCAGAAAAGGATGATGAAGCGGAGCTTGGTTATTGGCTGGGAGTTGATGATGAGGGACAGGGTCTTGTGCCTGAGGGCAAAGAGAGCTACTGCGTCATGCGCTTTGAGGATCTGAACCTTGTTCGCATCTGGTGTGGCTATTATGATGGCAACGAGAAATCAAAGCGTGTTCAGGAAAAGCTTGGGTTCAAGTACCAATGGGCTACTGAGGACGTGCCGGTTCCGCTGTTGGGCGAAATAAGAAATGGACATGTAAGTCTACTTACGAAAGAAGAATGGGAAAACCTCATCACGCTTTATACACCATCTTTGGAAGAACTTTGGTTTCGGCAGAAAATGATGGCAGATACGGAAACCATGTCGTAGTAACCACGCTTGGGGAGGTACAATTCCCTTTTTCCTAAAGAGGAGTACTAGCTGGTGCGATTTTTGGATTGTAAATCATGAGGGCAAGCGTTATTTCAGATATTTGAAGGATAACGCTTTACCATTTTATTGGAGAGATTGCCTATCATTACGATAGCAATCGAAACCTTTATATAGCTGATGTTATAGTCTATGCACCATATAGAAAAAAAGGCTATGGCAGTATTGGATTGGATTTGTTATGTAGTGCTGCTAAACAAAATAGCATAAAACTGCTGTATGACGATATCGCAATAGATAATCCAGCCGTCACGGTGTTTTCTAAAGAATGGATTTATTGAAGAATACAGAACAAGCGAAAATTATCATGCTTAAAAAGAACTGATGAAATTTGCCAGATTTTTTTATAAGAGAGTATACTACATATCGGCAAAACATATTGGGTTTGCTGATATACGTATTGGTGCAAAGGAGTTGATATTATGCCTTAGTATGAAGAATTGTATATGTCGGTATATTCTGATGCAGCCAAAGGATTGATCGGACTTAAACTTTCAGAAAAGCGGAGGTGCTGATATTTATGAATAGGCACAGAGTCGGTATCGTTTAGATAAAGTGAGGATGATAAGATATGCCCGTAGGTGCAATCGACAGGATATAATATTGAAATATCTTGAAGGGTATTAAGGAAATCAGTGGTAGGTGCAAAACTATGTTGCATTTATTTGAAAAAACTATGGAAAAGGCAGTATATAAACATATAGATAATAAATATTGATTTTATTCGTAGTTTGGCATATAATTATTATTAGATTTTTATAAATGACTTTTTATAGTTTAAGGAAGGATTGTATGGAATACTTATCTATAAAACAAACATCTGAGAAGTGAGGGATTTCCGCCGAGGAGAATACAGGTTTTATGTTCAGAGGACGCATCCCGAGAGCAACGAAAATGAGGCTTTACTGGGTAATTCCTGCTGATGCAGAAAAACCACGCGATGAGCGCATAAAAGTGGAAAATATATAAAGGAAAAAGTAGTGTATGGGGCATGCACTAAAACTATGCTTATAGATTTGTTAGAAAGGAGCTAAAGATTCTCATATGTCAGGATTATTTGATTTATTGAACTTTGATAAATATAAAGAAGACAACTGTCTGGAAGTGAAGAAGGCGGAGAGTGGACTACCTATATCATTGTGGAGTCTTATTCATTTTTGTAAAATTCTAATGGCGAGTTATTATACTCGGTGTTGGAGAGCGTCGGGATGGAAGTTGGTACACAACAGGTTTAAGGAATGTGGACAAGCTAAAAAGAAATTTTTGAATATTATCCATGATACCAAGAAAGTAAGCATCAATCTTTTATCAGATAAAAATGTAGAATCTTATGAGGTTAATGGTGACATAGTTTTGGCTATCAGTGTACCAAGAGCTAAACGTGAGCAAAAAGCCTGTTTATATCAATAATGACTTATTCGGTGGATGCTACCGTAGAGATTGGGAGGGTGATTATCACTGCTCAAGGCAGAAATTAAAGGTATGCTTCGTGATGCAGCAGACGAGACAGAGGATATGAAGATTGTAGAACAGTTTGACATTTCTGTAATTGATACAGAGTCGTTAAAGGGTTTAGAAATCATCATAAAAACTATCGCCCAGAGCATGTATTTAACAATTTACCGTGGGAAGAATATCTGGAGAGAATTGGTGCAGCAGGATATGGTGAAGATGGTAAACTTCATCCTACAACGGCAGGGTTACTTATGTTTGGTGAAGAATATCACATAGTCAGGGAATTTCCTGAGTATTTTCTGGATTATAGGGAGATGCTTGATCCTACAATACGTTGGACAGACCGTCTTCAGTCTAGTTCAGGTGATTGGAGTGCAATGTGTTTGATTTCTTTTTTAGGGTAAACAGTAAAATTGCAAAAGATATTAAGAAACCATTTAAGCTTGAGGGTATTACAAGGATTGACGACACCCTGTACATAAGGCAGTTCGAGAAGCTTTTGGTAACAGGTAATTGTTTGGTTAACACGGACTATTTTCTGCCTTGTGGGGTAGTGATTAAAAAGGAAGAGGATAAGCTGGTAATGGAGAACCCCGGAAGCATACGCACTGGCAAGAAACAGATGCTTCGAGGGGGTATTTCAGATCCCTAGAAATAAAAATATTGATGAAAATGTTCAATATGATTGGTATCGGTGAAAAGAGCAGGCAGCGGGATACCAGACATTTACAATGTATGGGAAAAATGAGGGATGGGCAGTACCTGTTGTCGAGGAAAGCTATAATCCGGATAGAGAACTCGTTTATCGCTTGAATTTACTAAAAACAAACGATAAAAACAAACGATAAAAACAAACATCAAAAACAGAAATACATAGGGAGAAAATACGTAAATATTTAGCATTTAACAAGCTAGCAAAGTGCTAAAGAACTTGCCATCATAATTGAATTAAGCGCTGAAAGAACACGAGTAATTCTATCAAAGATGGAAGATATTATCCCTGTTGGTGAAAAATAGAAATCGAATGTATAAGTTAAAAATGAATAATCGAAGTATAGGATTTTTGTAGGTGATAAAGTTGATAGTATGGTGAAGATGTGATTTATAGAAAATGTGTGAAATGTAGTTTAGTAAAGTGAGGTGCTTAGAATTTTATGTTAAGTAATCTAAACAAATTAAAAATGATATGGTTGAAAAGAAATGGACTATATGTAGCTTTTATATTTAGATATAAGTCCACTTTCTATATAGTCCTAGTAAAAAGATTCGTAGATAAGGTTAAACGCATAAATCAGTATGCCTTAGTAAAGATTAATTTTTATGAAATGTGGAAATTTGAGCGATGAATTGGAAGTTGAAGCTAATTCGTCTATGCTATTGGTTGATGCGAAATCATTAAGACAATATTTTGGGATTGAGTATAGAGAGAATTTAGGGTGATATTTTCGAAACAGTTTACTGAGACTTTTTGGAAGGGCAATTCCAATGAAAATTTCTGATAATATCTCAGATGAGGAAAAGAAGAGCAATGGTGAAATCTCTGAGTATAAGTGATTCGGAGGATCCGAATAAAATTTATTGTTACAAAATAAGAAGAAATCCTAATGGTGGAAAAAGAAGTGATTTTTAATTCAGATAAAACAAAAATTATTAGACTATTCTGTATAGAAAATTCGAAAAATGACCCTAGCATTAGCTTTTTGTTATTCGGATGATCCGCTTAAAAATGATGACAAGACTATTTTTATGTAATTTTTCGAAGTAAACTAAAAATAATTATAGCTTTATCCTGAATACGTGAAGTTAAAAATCTAACTTTCACGAAAAATGCCTACAGTACCACAGCGAGGTAAATAATGAAATGTACGTGGAAAAGACTTCCACTAGGAAGCTTGAAAACCAATGTATTTGTGCTGGAGCTACATACTGTAATAAATGACCTTATAATGATGACAAAGTCATATATTTCAAAGGTACTCCAAAAATGTGCAATGATAAAGCTAAAGAGTCAAAGTTTCAAAAGTGCCAATCTTAGTGGCACTTTGGCACTAAAGATTATTGAAACAATAAGGGGAGACTCATCAAGCACTACTCCAGCTACAAAGAGAAAAGGAACGGTAGATATGATTTTAGAAACAGAGAGACTTATCCTTCGTCCGTGGGAAGAAACGGATGCTAAGGAATGCTATAAATACGCAAAAGATCCACGAGTAGGGTCCGGTTGCAGGCACTCTGTGCACACAAGTGAAGAGAACAGCAGACAGGTCATCCGGGATGTCTGATGGCACCGGAGACCTACGCCATTGTGCTGAAGGAAACAGGACTTCAATAGGCAGCATCGGCTTTCACCCAATGACTCTGCAGAAAGGATGATGAAGCGGAGCTTGGTTTATTGGCTGGGAGTTGATTATTGGGGACAGGGTCTTGTGCCTGAGGCGGGGAAGAGCTGCTGCGATCATGCCTTTGAGGATCTGAACTTTGTTCGCATCTGGTGGGCTATTATGATGGCAACGAGAAATCAAAAGTGTGTTCAGGAAAAGCTTGGGTTCAAGTATCAATGGGCTACTGAGGATGTGCCGGTTCCGCTGTTGGGCGAAAATAAGAAATGGACACGTAGCTAGTAACGAAAGAAGAATGGGAAAACCCTCATCACGCTATATACACCGTCTTTGGAAGAACTTTGGTTTCGGCAGAAAAATGATGGCAGATACGGAAACCATGTCGTATAACCACGCTTGGGGAGGTACAATTCCTTTTCCGAAAGAGGAGTGGCTTAGCTGGTATGATTATTGGATTGTAAAATTATGAGGCAGCGTTATTTCAGATATTTGAAGGATAACGCTGGTCATTTTATTGGAGAGATTGCCTATCATTACGATAGCAATCGAAAACCTTTATATAGCTGATGTTATAGTCTATGCACCATATAGAAAAAGGATATGGCAGTATTGGATTGGATTTGTTATGTAGTGCTGCTAAACAAAATGGCATAAAAGCTGTTGATGACGATATCGCAATAGATAATCCAGCCGTCACGATGTTTCTAAAGAAAGGATTTATTGAAGAATACAGAACAAAGCGAAATTATCTATGCTTAAAAAGAACTATAAAGACTGTCCCAAGATAGCCATACCGCTATCAAAAGATAGCGCCTGTTGTCGAGTTATATAAACTTACCTAGGTGACGCTCCGAATGATAACATTTCAGACTCGCTCCGGCATCCGCTTCGCTACGCCTAATGCGCTCGCTTAGAATTTATCATTCGTAGCTGGCACCTTAAATTTATACAAATAATAACTAGAATACCAAATGAAAGGCAGCTCCCCCAACCTGCCCACATGTGGCTGATGTGTTTGTTTGCAATTATTCATCAATTAAACAGCCGGAGCTGATAATGCCTAAGCGAGCGCATCAGGTTTTTCGTCATCCTGTAAAAACTTAAAAATAGCACCTTGCAGAAAAACCGGAGCGAGTCTGGGACATTTATCAGCGAAGGTGTAACTTAGTCAAAAAACAAACACAACAGCCCTACAACTTAGAATTTGCAGTGACAGAAAAATCTCAGACCGCCGGAGGGAATGAAACTATGGCAGATACAAAGGAAAATTGTAAAGAATGGATATCATATATACCTGATAAAATGGATAGATTTACGCATGAATTTGCAGGAAATAATCATTTGATTCTTGATTATACTATGGCTTCACTTAATGATTTAGAAAGATGGATTCTAAGTCACTATCAGGATGCTAACGAATTGCTTGATGACAGTAGTATGTTGGACTATCTGACAATATATATTGGCGAAACTTTTAGAGGATATCTTGGCGGTGAGTGGGATATAGATATTGATAATAAGGAAGATGCGCATCATCCCGTAATTACACTAACAGATGCATCCTATAAAGGGAGTCCCAGATTGCACCAATGGCTATTGCTACTGAATGTATTAGCAGAAATAAAGAGAATTATATAAGTGGAATCTTGTTTAATTACATTGCATCTGGGATAAAGACAATTGATAAGCTGGTGGAATTTATGGAAGAGGTGCTATTCTTTGATTCATTTTCAATTGGGAAATATAGGGCGTTAGAGGGTTTATTTTTGGATAGGGACGGAAACGGCTTTATCTATGGCTATGAAGAGAGAGGACATAGGGATATAATAAAGCATTTTGACAATGAGGAGGCAGCAGTTTTCCTATAGCTGAGCAGATTTCTAAAGGAGAAGTAGATGATTCTCACTCGGCAGCTTTTACGATGGATGAGGAAGAGATTGTGGAGGCGGAAAAGAAGCTAAAGAAATGCTTTTATCCTTTTATACGGGAAATGATGTGCCTTTGAGCTACAGTCTGGATGGGAAAACCGCCTATAGAATATTTGTATTTGGTAAGAATATATAAAGATATATTAAAGGCTTAGAAGGATTTGGGGTGTGACTGAGTGAGGTTTAGGGAACTTTTGAATGTAAAAACACATAAAAATTTCCCTAAAGAGATATAGAGTATAGTCTTAGGGAAGAAGGTGTGCAATGAACATACAGGAATTAAAAAGCCTTATATACAAGGGCGAAAAAAAGTGGATATAGAATGTAAAAAGCGGATGGTAACGTGCCAAAATCTGTATATGAATCATATTCTCGTTTGCAAAACACAAAGGGCGGATATATTATATTGGGTGTTATAGAAGACAAAACAAAAAACTGTTCTGGAGGAACGTTTTATTATTCGAAATTAAAAATCCTGAGGCTCAAAAGAGGACTTTTGGAACACCATCAATGGTAATAAAGTAAATGTTAACGTTTTAAAAGATGAAGATGTTTTTGTAGTTAGAAGACAGTGATATAAAAACTTCTTGTCTATTCATGTGCTAGAGCTGACTTTAATATGCGTCCGGTATATGTTGGTGAGAATCCATAAAGGTACATATAAGAGAAATCACGATGGTGATTATCATGCAACAGAACATGGAGACTAGAAGTATGATTCGAGATCAGAGCTTGGAAGGTAATGATGGAACGATTTTGGAACACTACACTATGGCTGACATTGACAGAAACCCTGAGAAAGTATCGTCAGATTTTTGAAATAGAAATGACGGACATAGTCTGGAATCCATTAGATGATAAAGTGTTTCTTGAACAGCTAGGTGGGTACAATCGTGATCGTAAAACCGGTGAGAAGGGCTTACAGTTGCAGGTCTTTTTAATGTTCGGTACAGGTCGTGCTATAAGGGAAAGATTCTCTAACATTTTCATGGATTACCGTGAAGAGTCTAAAGTTACAATTGATGTACGCTGGAACGATAGAATTACCCTATGATGGAACTTGGGAGAATAATTTGTTTAATTTCTTTTTCTAAAGTAACGCCAAAACTTACTGAAGATTTACCAAAAGCCATTTAAGCTGAAGGATACAGCGAATTGATGAGACTCGCTTCATAAAAGCAGTTAGAGGCATTTGTTAATCTTATAATCCATGCAGATTATTTGATGGATGCGGGTACGTTGAAGGTAATAAAGAAGAATAAGTCATTTGAATTTTACCAACCACGGAATACTTAACTGCCGATTGAAGATATTTTTCGTGGCGGTAATTCTAAACCCGTAACTCACATATGCAGACTATGCTTAGAATGGTTGGCTTTGGTGATAATGCTGGCTCTGGTTTTTCCTACTATAGTCGCAGCGTGGGATGCTGAAGGCTGGGTGAAACCTGAGCTGATTGAAGATACTATACTAAATCAGGTTACTTTGAAACTTGATATGGTAAAGGTTGAGAGTGTTGAAGAGCAAGCTACAGTAGTGCCGAAGAGTGCCGAAAAAATGCCGAAGAGTGCCGAAGTTGAATATATGACAGAACAAGAGAAAAATAATATTTGAATATGTGACGAGAACAGAAAAATGATAACAACGCTATAGCTTGTAAATTACTGAATATAAAGGAACGAAGGGCTAGAAAAATATTATCAGAGATGTGCACTAAGAACTATTTAAAGAAGAAGGGAGCAACAAGTAATTTGCGGTATATTGAAATGATGTGAGATGCATTTAAGCTTGAGAATAAGGTGATGGATAGGAAGCCAAATCAGTATGATGCAGAAAAAGAATGTACCGTATACTTAGCATTTGCGAAATGAAAAAAGAAGATTTGCTCACATTATGGAATGTAAAAGACTGGGATAAAAATAACGCAGGGATATATTTTACAGGCAAATATGGTAATAAAGAAGTAAATTTTAACTTTACCGGTTTTACGGAGAAGGATATGTCCCTAATATCGGATGATTTTATGCAAAGACTTTTTAGGGAATTGGAGAAGCTAGACTATAATGCCCATGAGGTAATACAAGCTGTCCATCCGGATGAAGATGCGTCTAAGTTAAATCTGACGGAGATTATATTTGATAAAAAGTGGTTGTTATAAAGAGTTTGCTCTCGGATATGATATGGGAGAATCACCTGCTGGCAGGCTGTATATTCTGGTAAAAATTTTGATAAGCAGCTACGGGCTGATAAAGAATTAATTTATGAAACCTATTAGGGTTTGAAATAAAAAACAGGAGTCAAAAATGAACGAGTATCTTAAAGAATTTATTAGCTTGAAAGAAAATTATTATAAGAAAGACGGGAGTAAATCCAGCGTGCTGGCTCTATATCAATTTGCCGACAAACTCTCTGCAATAGATGAAAAAGAAGCAAAAGCAGTATTGGTGGATGTATACAGTTTATTGGGGATGATGGAGAGTGCTTACAAGTTATTCTCAACCATTGTCAATAAGGCGGATAGGAAGCAATTAAAAAAGCTTGCTACTTTGCAGGAGGCAAGTAAAGATGAGGGTGATAACTTTGCTCTTCCTCGTCCTCTTACAGAAAAGGAAGAAACTGCAAGGAAGGAACGCTTAAAAGACTTACCTAAGTTTCGCTATTATCCGGATCCTGTGGGTACCGGTGTATTTGAAGAGGGGGAGGCAAGGACCTGTCCATGTTGTGGTAAGGAGAGTACAGTTTACTATTATAGTGAGCCATATTGTATTGAAAATGTGGAGAATCTCTGTCCTTTTTGCATTGCATCGGGTGAGGCTGCAAGAAAATATGATGCCAGCTTCATACAGGATGCAGAGTGGAGTGGTGAGCCTGATAAAGAGAAGGATGAAGAGCTTTTCTGCCGTACACCCGGGTATTTAAGCTGGCAGGGTGAGCACTGGCTCTCCTGTTGTAATGATTATTGTGAGTATCTGGGAACAGTTGGCACAAAGGAATTAAAGGCTATGGATATAGCAGATGAGGTCTTTAGCGAGTATGCCAAAAGAGACGAGTATGCAGATATAGAGGAATATCTTGTAAAAGACGGCTCTCTTTGCGGTTATTTATTCCGTTGCCTGCATTGTAAAAAATATCACCTGTGGGTGGATGCGGATTAGTGTCAAATACTTTTGACACCCACATCATTTAATTGGAAATAGGAGAACATAGTAATGGAAAAATAATAGCAATATTGTAGAGAAAAACAGCTACAGGAGTCTGTAAGGGCTGTGGTTGGCAGTGTCCGTTAGATAAGCTCTCCTGTAATAAAGGCAGGAGATTAAATGGAGTAGCTGAAGTAATAGCTGAAACCAAGGCGAAAAGGTACTGCAGCAAATCCTAGAACTGAGAGGTTTTTACGCAGGTTAAACAGGGAGGTTGATTAAGCACAGGGAGGTAATGCAGAGTATGTACCTCACTAACACTATAGAACAAATGTTAACAATAATAACGTAATGCAGTTAGTTTGAGAAATAGAAGGCAAATGTACTAAGAATCTGATATTTTGAGCTGTGCACCGATTTTGGCTGCACAGCTCAAATTTCAACTAAAAATCGAAGTTTGATTTTTATTTGGTACCTGAGCACTTTATACATAACTACAAATCTCTTTAAGGACTTTGTAGTAAAGGTATTCTACCAGTTTTGCCATTGTAGGAAGAATCTTTTACCCTAACCAGTTTTCCATTGTTATTTTACATAAGCAACATAAAAGTCCTTTTTGCTTTTCTTTAGCATTTTTCTTGTAAGTAAGGCTGATATTTAGTTTTCCATTAAGATTAGCAACCTTCTTATCCCCTGCTTTTAAGACAATATCATATACAGGTCTATTTCCATAGCTTTTTAACCTCTTTATTAGCGTCTTTGCAGGTGTCAGGAAAATGGTAACATCGCCTTTTTGGAAAAGTGGTTCAAATGCCTTTTTATCAAGCTCAAATTTAGCGCAGATGTTGCTAAGTCACAGTTTTTCCTTATTTTCTATAGTGCTCTTTAAGTCCTCTTTGCTAACTGTGCAGTTGTACTCTCATCATTACTTGTACTAAGATCAGCTAAAGGAACAACAGTTGAGTAAAATTTATCTTTCAGAAATTGCTCGTTCAGGCATTGCATCCTGTATACCCTCAACGCTTACAAAGTAATACCTTGCCCAGTCTTTTGTTAAGCGCTGCACACCTGAAAGACCTGCGCCGGGATACCATAGTGGATGCTCAGCAGGACTCTCATCTGAGAATTTCAATCTGCACCTACCTGTATGCCTAATTTTGCATTAGGATCAGATTTTTCAGATATCCTCGCTTCAACTGAAATCAATACTGCTCGGATACTTTCAGGACTTGGAACACTTAAAAATCTGCTTAGAGCCCCAATGTGCAACCTTGTCTTCTTTTGGCCGCATTTTTTTACAGAGGTACCAAAGCCGTATACTTTCTCGCGTTCGGCCTGTCCTATCCATCCGTACATATTTCCTTCAAAATAATCAATCCAATCAACAGCTAAAGGATCGTTTATAAGGTTTTCCCAAGTTGTTTCATTTTCACGCAGCACAAAAGCCTGCATATTTCGTACATCAAACCAGGCATTTTTGGCTTTGTTATCCTGCATTTCCATGACAACTCCCCAAGGATCCATACGGTCTAAGTATTTACCACGCTGGCTGTCAAACAGCTCTTTAGCCTGCTCATCAGTCATACCATCACGCTTATAGCCCAAATAATACCAGTCAGCAGGTGGGTCATAAGAAGCTCTACCACCTAATACTACAGAGCCGCCGTTAAATTGTCCGGGTCCGCCGTTTGGGCCACGCTCCTGATCTTTTACCACGTTCTCTTTTGACCAAACCCAAACATTACCCTGATTTTTACCCATTTGTTTTATAGCGCGTTTCTTCTCTGCCTTAGACATTTGGACAGCCACCTCAGTATTTTTCTGCAAGTGCAGAGCTAAGTGGAATGGCGTTATCAGCAGTCTCAAAAATATTGAGGCTTTTTGACATTTCTCCAGCTAGAGCATTTGCCGGAAAGATTGCAGATGTAAGCAAAGCTGTGGATAAAAATAGTCCCATAGCACTTTTTTTCATACTACCTGTTTTTCTTTTCAATAGAATAACACCCCTTTCTGATAGTTTGAACCCACAATATTAAGTTTGTTTATAACACTATGTAATTATCATGATAATTTTCGATAATTATAATGTTCAAGGTTTATATTTGTCAATAAAAATGTTATAATATCTAAAAATGTTTGTTGAAAATTACTATTAATATTAGGATTGCACATATTTTAACCTTGACATTTATGTTATTTTCAATAAAAATTTATGTAATTAATGGGATAAAAGTAGAATAAAGCTATTTTTCAGAGATAATTACTGTTGAAAAATATGATATAGATTAATATACTGATACAAATGTCAAAAAGTATAGCTGTAGCAATCCTGTATCAATGGTTGCCGGTACATTTGACAACCACATCACGAAACAACTATAAACAACAATGGTGAAACAATGAGATAGGAGGGATGAGCTTGAGCTGTAATGCTACTAAATTAGCAGAGTATTTAATGAGAAATATCCTCTGGCAGACAGTTATCCTATACAAAAGCTGGAGTTATCCACAGGGCTTTTATCTATGGGCTATGATTAGGTTATTTGAAAAAACCGGAGATAAGAGATACTATGATTATGTGCTTGCTTATGGTAACACTCACGTAGGAGATGATGGGACAATTTCCTGCTTTGTTGGAGACTGCCTTGATGATATTATGCCGGCATCAATCCTTATCTGGCTATATACAAAAACAGGTGAAGAAAGATTTAAGCTTGCCGCTAAAAAGGCTCATAAGGCACTAGACTCATATCCGAGGAATTCTAAAGGTGGATTCTTGCATGGAAAGCATCTTCCGGGAGAAATGTGGGCGGATGGACTATTTATGGAATTGATGTTTTTGACAAGATATGGGAAGTACATAGAGGATGAAGAGACCAGCTATGCAGAGGCGGTAAAACAATTAAGCTTATATTTTGAAATTGCAAGGAAAGACAGAACAGGCTTTGTGTACCATGCTTATAGTGATAATCCATATACAAAATGGGCAAGCCCGCTAAATGGTTGTTCTCCTGAGGTCTGGAGTGAAGGGCTTGGCTGGTATGGTATGGCTTTGGTTGAAACACTTGGAATAATCCCCGAGAATTTTTAATGGACGGAGGAAATTAAAAATCAACTTATTCTGTTATGTGAGGATCTGCTTAAAACTCAGGACTGGAACTGTGGGCTATGGTATCAAGTGGTTGACAAACCGGGATTCCCAAGGAATTTCCATGATACCTCCGGAAGTGCAATGTTTGTGTACACACTAAAAAAGGCGTATGATCTCTCACTAATAGACAATGAATATGCAAAAGAGGTCATAGATAAGGGCTATAAAGCAATTCTCTCAAAATGCTCTGCGGGATTGATGGCGGATACAATATATCAGATGCCTGTGACGGGTTATGTGTTCAGAATAATTATGATCAGTATGTGGACTATACAAGATGTGAAATGCTAAAAAGCTGTTGCTGCAGTGCTTTGGGCTTTGATAGTCGAAGAGGGAACTGATACAATATAAGTAACCGTTTTTATTATCTTTTGACACGCAAAAAATATTAATTTACTTAGGAGGTAAATATGTATAAGGCAAATGAATCAAGATATGAAAGTATGATCTACAACCGTTCAGGAAACAGCAGGGTTTAGCTTCAGCAGTATCCCTCGGATTATAGGCATACTGAGACACCTGCGTATTCAAATATGGAAGATATATGCTTTACAGCATTTGATAATGGTATAACACATTTTGACCTTGCTAATAATTACGGTCCAAAAGCCGAGTGGCTGAGATTAACTGTGAAAGATTTTAAAAGAGCACTTAAGTGCTTACCGTGATGAGCTATTATAAGCACCAAGGCAGGGTATGACATGTTGGTATATGGTGATTTTTGGCGGCAGGAAGTATTTGATTGCGTCATTAGATCAGAGTCTCAAGCGTATGGGACTTGATTATGTTGATATTTTTTATCACCACAGGCCTGATCCTGATACTCCATTGGAGGAGACTATGGAGGCTCTTGCACAGATAGTAAAGAGCGGTAAGGCGCTCTATGTTGGGCTCTCAAGCTACGATGGTAAAAGGATGGCTGGAGGCTTCTGCTATTCTTAAAGAACGTCATGTTCCATTTATAATTAATCAAAACAGATACAATCTTTTTGATAGGACGATTGAAAGGAACGGACTTAAGGATGCTGCCGGAGAATTAGGAAAGGGAATAATTTGTTTTTGTCCGCTTGAACAGGGTGTGCTTACTGACAGATATCTAAATGGTATTCCTGAAGACAGTCGTTTAAAAACAGATGGAAGATTCCTAAAGGAGAAGGATGTTGAATTCTACATCTTGAAGGCAAAGGAGCTGAAGGCAGTTGCAGACAAGAGAGGACAGAGCCTTGCCGAAATGTCGCTTGCTTGGCTATTAAAAGACCCTAGAATAACCTCTGTGCTTGTAGGGGCTTCCAGAGCAGAGCAGCTGCTTACCAATATTCGCGCCATACACAGTGCTCCATTCTCTGAGGAAGAGCTTAAAGAAATTGAGAAGATTACAACAGAAAATTGGTAAAATTTAATAATCAGGGATTTAGTAGCTATATACAGTCCCCTGTAGTCATATATAAAGGGGTGGAAAAATGGAGATAAAATATTCATTAAAGGGCTTAGCGGATAAAAGCAATGCATTTTGCAGAAAAATAAACAGCTAATTGACCCTAAACTATGGAAACGATTTGTAAGTCAATTTAAGGGAGAGACAGATAAAAGGTGATAGAGGCTGGAGAGGCGAGTTTTGGGGTAAAATGATGCGTGGAGCATCGCTTGTATACAGCTATACTGAAAATGAGGAGTTATATAATATTCTTGATGAAACTGTTAGAGAGATGATTTTAGTTACTGCTCCTACCGGCGTATAAGCAGCTACTCTGTGGGAAACCGAGTTCAATGGATGGGATCTGTGGTGCAGAAAATATGTAATTTTAGGGCATGGGTATTTCCTTGAGATATGTAAAGATGACAAAGCTTAAGGAAAATGTAGTAGGCTGCATTAAAAAGCAGGTAGACTACATAATGCAATTTATTGGAGATGAGGATGGTAAAACACCGATAGTTTTTGCGTCAGGCTGCTGGAGGGGACTTAATTCTAGCTCGATACTGGAGCCTGTTGTGAAACTGTATAAACTAACAGGAGAAAGAAAGTATCTTGACTTTCAGAGCATATAGTATCATGGAGGAAACGTCAATTGCCAATATCTTTGAACTTGCCATGGAAAATGAAGCAAGTCCTTATCAGTATCCGGTCACAAAGGCTTATGAAATGACCTCTTGCTTTGAGGGGCTTTTGGAGTATGCAGAGGTAAAAAATGATAAAAAGTGGGAACAGGCTGCTATAAACTATGCCTACAAGATACTTGATACAGATTTCACTGTTATAGGAAGTGCAGGATGTACTCATGAGTTATTTGATCATTCAACAGTCAGACAGGCGAACACAACCAATGAATTTATTATGCAGGAAACTTGCGTGACAGTTACACTTATGAAGTTCTTTTGCAGAATATTAAAGATAACCGGAGACAGCCGATTTGCAGATGCTACCGAGCGTTCATTTTACAATGCTTATCTTGGAGCAGAAAATCCACAAGGATTTATGGATGATAGGGCAGAAAAAATGCAGGGTATTGTTAAAAAAGGATTTCCTTATGACAGTTATGCACCTTTAACTCTGGGAAGAAGAGGAAAAGCAGGCTGGTGGTTTTATGATTCTTGAAGAAGGAAATACTTATGGCTGTTGTGCAAGTATAGCTTCTGCAGGAATTGGCATCATACCTAAAATAATGTTTATTCATTCCAGTGAAGGATATAGTCTTAACTTTTACGAAGAAGGGAGAATTGAGGCTGTCAGCCAGTCAGGTTCAAAGTTAAGCCTTAGCATAGAAACAGCTTATCCGGTTGAAGGAGATGTAAAAAAATAAGGATTGAGGAAAGTGGAGATGATGAATTTGCTATGAATTTCCGCATTCCTGCTTGGAGCAGAGTTACTACTGCAAGACTTAACGGTGAAGAGATAGATGACAAAGCGTTGGATGAGAAACCGGTAATATCTGCTTCTGATCTTACAAAAGGAAGTGGATATTTAAGAATAAAAAGAAAGTGGGAAAAGGGTGACGAGGTATTGCTGTCCTTTGACATGAGAACCTTTGTTTTACATCCTGTTCCATACGGTAAAGATTTGCTGGTAAATAACATGCTTTTTGAGTATGACTATCTTGTACCTACCTTTGATTTGGAAGATCCGCTTGCAAGAGACATATTGCACTTGAACGTGGCCCACTTATGCTGGCTGTAGAAGATTCTTCAAAGTCAAAGGCATCAAGAGAGATAGAAATTGAAACTGATGATAATTTATCAGTTGGTCTTGAGACTCTTTCAGACAAGGAGGACTGCCAATCGATTTTTTGAAGGAAATGTTAAGACTAGAGATGGTGATTTACACTAAAAGACTATGCTTCAGCAGGAAAAAGACAAAAAGAAAGAAAATAGCTGCATGGCTTTTTAACTAAGTAATCTTAACTAAGTTTATATATTAAAGCTGCTGTTTAATTATGGCGCGGTAGCTATAGCACTTAGCCTGATAAGTAGAAAAATTACCAATCATAGATTCTTACCATTGAAATAATATTTTACGTCAAATATACTAAAAAGCATAAGATTATATATACAGTATATGGAGCAAGATACACAAAGAGAAAGTGGAGAAGGGAGTGGTTTTATGGTTAAACCTAAAAACTGCCAAAAAGGGTTTTAAGAAATTAAACCTCACGTTATATCTTATGATACTTCCGGCAGTGATTTATTATCTGATTTTTGCTTATCTTCCTATGGGTGGAACGGTACTTGCATTTAAGCAGTTTAACTATGCGGATGGAATTATCACTTCACCGTGGTCGAGCTTCAAAAATTTTGAATTTCTTTTTCAGTGGTGGCAAGATTTTCAAGGTTGCCTTTTAATACAATAGCTTTATAACGCAGTATTCATTGTGGTAAACCCTCATTCTACAGGTAGGAGTAGCTATTTTACTTACTGAGATAAAATCAAAGTTTTAGCCCTCACAGTCCATTATATATTTTTTACCATATTTTTATTTCGTGGTAATCGTAGGGTGGCTCTCTCACAATTTGTTTAACTACGAATACGGCTCATTAAATACTATGCTTAGGCGGTAGGTGCTACGCCTGTTGACATGTATACAATGTTGGTGTATGGAAGTATGTACTTGTAGTGGCTAACGCGTGGAAATGGGTAGGCTATGGCTCGGTTATATACCGGCAGCTATTATACCTAGAGTAGTGAGATGTATGAAGCAGCCATGCATAGACGGTGCAGAAGAGTCCGTAAGATATTCTCTATTACACTTCCTCTTATTACACCCTCAGATTATAATTATGACTCTGCTTAATGTAGGTAGGATATTTAAGTGACTTTGATATACTTTCATCAGGTTACGGCAACAATCCTTTTTATACATGATAGTACAGACGTAATTGATACTTTGTATGTAAGACTCTCTTACAGATACGGGATGTGGGAATGCACGGCAGCAGGACTTATTCAGTCCTTAATCAGCTTGGTTATTCTTCTTGGGGTAAACAGTCTGGTGAAGAGATACCAGAAAGACTACGCATTATTCTGAGAAAGGAGAGTGAACTTATATGCTTACTATATCAAAAAGCGGATGTGGGATTCGGACCTTTTCGCATATACGATACTTACATTTTTATCACTTTTGCTGTTTGATTCCTTTTTCTGTTTATTATATCAGGTGCATTCTCATCGGAACAGTCACTGGAACATGGCTTTCGTTGATTCCGATTGAGTACTCACTTGAAAGCATTTAGAGCAGTATTTGCAGTACCTGAAAATATTTTTAATGCTTATGGAGTCACAATTTTTATCACAATAGTTGGTACTGTAGTAGGTATATTTTTCTCATCGATGGCAGCTTATGTACTACAGAGAAAAGAATGTACGCCAAGGACCTTCTTTTCCTTCTTCTTCTATTTCACAACTATATTTAATGGAGGAATAGTTCCTTGGTACATCCTTATGATTAGATATTTTAACATGAAAATAATATTATGGCTCTAATCTTTGCCAAACCTTTTTAATGTGTTTTATATCATTATCATAAGAAGCTTTATAACAACAGTATTCCAGACTCAACAACAGAGTCAGCCAAGATTGATGGAGCAGGTGAATCATATCTTTGTTAAAATGATACTCCGCTCTCAAAGCCAATATTAGCAACGATGGGATTGTTCACGCCTCAATTACCGGGAATGACTGGTTTAACGCTATGCTGTTTGTAGATGAGCAGAAGCTGATTCCTTTGCAGTACTATCTTTACAGGATGCTGTCACAGATATCAATGCTAGGAATCTGATAGCAAAAGTGCCGCAGTCAGCAGCTGTAACACCACCGGAGAATCGTTTAAAGATGGCGATGACACTGGTAAATAATAGGACCAATCTTGTTACTGTATCCGTTTGTACAGAGATTCTTTGTAAGCGGAATAATGATTGGAGCAGTAAAAGGTTAAAATAAAGGAGGAGAACTATGAGAAAGTTAAGAAAATGGGTTAGCAGCAGGACTGTCAATGACTATGGCATTAGCCTTGGTTGCGTGTGGAAGTGGGGCAAAGAATGATACCAAAAGCAATGCAAATGGAAGTGCCGTAAAGCAGGCTTCTACTCAGTCTAAGTCATCAGGCACAGAGAGCAAGTAAGTACATTGGAGCCGGTTACACTTAAGATGTATTTCTATAGGTGAGCCACAGTCTGACAACGACATGGTTTTTGAAATAAAACTCAACAAGCATTTGAAAGAGAAAATCAACGCTACAATTGAGCCTCATTATTTATCTTGGGAGACTATCAGCAGAGATATCCGCTTATTCTCACCAGGTGAAGACTTTGATATGATTTATACTGTTGCTTTGGGCATTTTGATGCTGAGACAGCATCAAAGCGGTGGTTTTTATGAAATAACACCTGAGATGGTAGATAAATATTGTCCTCTTGCAAAGGGCAGCACTTCCTGCGAATGCAGTGCAAAATACCGTAGCAGGGAAAGAACTATATGATTCCGCAGAATAACTACTGGGCAAATCATTACGGCGCATTTGTCCGTGGTGACCCTCAAAAATACGGTATAGGAGCCACTAAAGACAGTTGAGGATATGAGAAGTTTATGGCTAAGGTTAAAGAGAATGAGCCTGGAATGATTCCTCTAGATGTCTCAAGTAACAATGCTGAGATTATTATGAGAGCTCTCGTTATGTATCCACAGGGACGTTACTATCTATCACATACCTTGACACAGATTATACCCAATTCAGAAAAGCTTGATCTTGTGCCATTTTACGACCTTCCTGGATTTGAAGAACATATCAAGCGTATGAAGGATTGGAACCAGAAGGGTTATATCTCAAAGAGTGACCTTACATCATCTAATACAAACCGTTTTGATTCCGGTAAGAGTGCAGTTAAATTCGGAAATATTGGCGATGCAAACACTGCTTGGCAGAACGCTAAACAGAATCACCCTGACTGGGAAGTAGAATATATCAACCTTCTTGAGAATAAACCACTTGGTTCTGCAGGATTTACCGGTAACGGCGTTGGATTCAATGCAAGAAGTAAAAATATTGAAAGAGCTTTGATGGCAACAGACCTTCTTAACTATGATAAGGATCTTAACTTCCTTATTAACAACGGTATACCTGGAGTTCACAGTAAGCTTCTTGGAACTGTTAAGATAGATGGACATGATTTCCAGCAGGTAGAGGTACTTAAACCTGATGCTTACGGCGGAATCAGTACCTGGTGCTTTGCAAATGCGCCAAGCCTTCCTATAGATTCTTTCCCTAAGTACGGTGAAATTCAGGCGTCATATTACTTTAAGCAGCTTGTATTCAATCCTGTAGATGGCATGTCATTCGTCCTTGATTCTGTAAATACCGAGCAGGCAAATGTATATAACGTAAGAACTGAGTATTCACCTATCTTATACTTGGGCTTTGCTGAAGACCCTATGGCAACCTTAGCTGAATTCAAAGAAAAGCTTAAAGCAGCTGGTGAGGAGAAATTTAATCAGGAAATAACCAAGCAGGCACAGGTTGTATTTGATGCAGCTAAAAAATAATCTGCTTTTATACAAAAGACTAGAAACAATAGAAGGGGGTTCTGATGAGCAGAGGAATTGTTCCGCAGTATATAAAAAGGACAGGTCCAGCAAGACACATAAACAAGCAGACTAAAATACAGACAGATATCCCGGTGATACAGGAAATCCTTGCGGAAAAAATAAAAAGCACAGGTACTGAAGAAGGCTACAAAGTCATTTGTTTTCATAAGGAAATACCTGCCGCTATTGGTGAGCGTATAAGCAATGAGTTTAATGTCCCAAAGCCTTCGCATAGTGAATGCCACATAATTGATGCTAAAGGTGATGAGATACAGGTATATGCACTAAGTGAAAGAGGTTTGTTTTACGGTGCAGTATCTATAATCCACCTGATGGAAAAGGGCTGTGTTGATGAGCTTCTTGCTTATGACTATCCGGTATGTGATGAAAGAGGAATGAAGGTATTTCTACCTGCATCAAAGGATATAGGATTTTTCAAGAAATTCGTCGATATGATTTGTTACTTTAAGTTTAACAGCACTGATGATAGAAATCGGCGGTGCAATGGAGTACAAGAGACATCCTGAGATAAATGAATGATGGATTAAGCACTGATGAAGAAATGAGCGAATACTCAGGACAACAAAGATACGGACTACACCTATGCATGGTACAAAAATGCCATACATATGGAAAATGGTGGAGGTAATTTCCTGACACAGGATGAGGTCAGAGAATTGGCAGCTTACTGTAGGAGTAGGATGTTAGAAGTTATTCCTGAAGTACCTTCACTTGGACATTGTGACTATCTTATGATGGGACATGATGGACATAGCTGAAAGACCGGAAGATCCATCAGATACCTACTGCCCTTCAAACCCCTGCTCTATGAGCTCTTATTTGATGTACTTGATGAAGTTATAGAGGTATTTAATCCTGAAGTCATTAACATAGGCCATGATGAATACTACACAATCGGAGTTTGTGAAAAGTGCAGAGGAAAGAGCGGGGCTGACATCTTTGCAGGTGATGTGAATAAGATATATAATTACCTGAAATCAAAGGGTGTAAAAACTTTACTTTGGGGTGATAAGCTTCTGAAGAATGCTAAGGTACCTAATGCAGGACCTTTTGGTGGGGCTGAAATACAGATGTATATGCCTCAGTTCCACCAAAAAGATGGCAAAAAGATAGGTATTATGCCTGCAACATACCAGGCAATCGATATGGTGCCTAAGGATCTTCTGATCTTACATTGGAACTGGAATCTTGGAGAGCATCTTGAAGATGAATTCTTGGATAAAAATTTCAATATCCGTTATGGTAACTTTGAGGGATATTATTTCTCAAACTGGAAGACGCATATTGAAAAGAGTGGTCGCCATGGCGCCTTTATCTCAAACTGGAGTTCACTAAATGAGGTAATCTTGCAGAGAAATGCAATATTCTTTGGTATTTCCTATGCTTATGAAATGTTTTGGAATCATAATTATGAAGACGGAGACTATGAAGCAATTAGGGATAAGACCTTTGAGTACCTGTACCATTATAAATATTCTGATGCACAGGGACTTGATGCTAAGGAGAGTCACGATGGACATCCTGCTTACATTGAGCTTATTCATAATACAGATTATTTGGTTGAGTTTAAGTTTTTTGTTGACGGAGTGTTCCCGGAGAAAGAAGTATATGAGATTGGACAGCTAGTCTTTGAATATGAAGATGGACACTGAAAAGGTACCTTTGACTTACGGATATCGCATTGGAAATATAGATAAATAGAGAACGTACCAGGATGGTGATCCAGGATATAACAATGGTTTTAAGCTTGCAGATCATCTTCTTGAAATGTCTTTTGCTACTCTCCCTCTTAAAAAGGCGAAGAGACAGTTTATAAGTGCCTTGTGGCAAATCCACAACCTAAAAAGGTGCTTAAGGATTTCAGGACAGAAGTTTATCCGGATAAGAATTGCAAGGTTTATACAGAATCAGTTAGATACTTGTCCCTAAGGAGATGTTGAGTGCTAAAGGATAAAGATTTTTAAGAAAATTTATTAGACTAACCTGCCGTTTTCAATCCAGTTTTTAATATCATCTACTGTTAATTTGATTGACGTTATGATGATAGGAAAGCTTGGCGATGCCCAGATTGCTGCGGCAGGGGCAGCTAATCAGATATTTTTCCTGCTGACAATAATACAGTTTGGTATAAGTTCCGGAGCTTCGGTGTTTATCGCCCAGTACTGGGGAGCGGGAGAAAATGAAAACATAAAAAAGGTGCTTGGTCTAATCTATGTATTAAGTGGAGGTGTATCATCCCTTTTTACCTGCTTAGGATTATTTTTACCTGAGCAGGTTATACGTTTTTATATTCACGATGCGGATGCTGTAAAGTATGGGAGCAGTTACCTTTTTGTTGTGAGTATAAGCTATATAATTACAGCAATAAGCACTTCTCTTGCAACTGTTTGCAGATGTACTGGGAATGTCGGGCTTCCTACGGTTGCCGGATTCATTTCTATGGCTACAAAATATAGTTGGTAACGCTATACTTATTTTTGGTCTCTTCGGGGCACCTGCCTTAGGGCTTACGGGAGCTGCGATAGCTACGGTGATTGCAAGACTCATAGAAATGCTTATAATTTTAATTACAGTTTATAAAAAGAAGCTTATAGGAGCGGCCAATATAGGGGAGCTTACAGGGTGGAAAAGAGGCTTTGTAAAGGAGTACTTTAGCAAAGTAGCCCCGGTGTTATTTAATGAAATCGCCTGGTCAGTAGGAACATCCCTGTACATGGTAGCTTTTGGGCTTATGGGAACATCCACGGTAGCAGCAGTACAGATTGCTTCTGCCGTTGCACAAATCCTTTTTGTATTTGTAAGGGGTGCCGGGAATGCTACTGCGGTAATGCTTGGTAATACAATAGGAGAGGGAAGGGAAGAAGACGCAAAAAGAGACAGCAGAAGGTTTCTTGTTATCCTTCCTGTATTGGCGGCATTTGTAGGCATAATCCTAATTATAAGCAGGCCTTTACTGCTATCAATATACGAAGTTAGTGCGGAAACGATGGAAAGCGTTAGACTGCTCCTATTTTTAAGATCTATACTTTTTTTATACCGAAAGTCACTCAGTGTGGTACTATGGTTGTAGGCATTCTAAGGAGTGGCGGTGATATGACCTTTGCCTGTTTCCTAGATATATTGCCGGTTTGGCTATTTAGCGTACCTTTTTGGGTTTATAGGCGTGAAACTAGGCTTTCCGTTATGGATAGTCTTTCTGCTTGTCAATGCTGAAGATATGATTAAACCTATATGGGGCATCCCAAGAGTTCTGTCTGATAAATGGATACATAATCTAACTTAAATATCAACCATACTAACAAGAAAGGGAAAAATATGGAACAGAGCAAGTTAAAAGAACTTCTAACTCTATGAGCAGGAAAGAAAAAAATAGGACAGCTATTTCAGATTATGGGGCATATGCTGTCAGAAGATGCAGTGCTTATAGTACCGCTAAAGGATCTTGGGCTGTCGGATGAGGACTTAGCACTATGTGGAACCATCCTTGGACTTGGAAGCAATGGTGGAGCACAGCTAAAGGCGATTCAGGAAAAATATATGGAGAACCATCCTCACCATATACCTCTTATATTTATGGTTGACGTCATCCATGGATATAAGACCATTTACCCTATGCCGCTTGCAATGGGAGCGACATTTTCACCGGAATTACTTAAAGAGTGCTCTAAGATGGCTGCAAGAGAGGCAGCAGCAGCCGGACTTCACGTAACATTTTCACCTATGGTTGATCTGGTTAGGGATGCAAGATGGGGAAGAGTTGTTGAGTCAACAGGCGAGGACGTTTACCTTAATAAAGTGATGGCTGAAAGCATAGTACAAGGCTATCAGGGAGATGACCTTAAGGCAGATGATACCCTTGTGGCCTGCGTGAAGCATTTTGCGGGATATGGAGCAGTAGAGGCGGGAAGAGACTACAATACAGTTGAGCTGTCTGAACATACGCTTGAAGAATACTATATGCCTGCATACAAAGCTGCAATTGATGCGGGAGCAGCGATGGTAATGACATCATTTAATACAATTGATGGTATACCAACAACAGTCAATAAAAGGCTTATGAGGGATGTATTAAGAGAGCAAATGGGATTTAACGGAGTTCTTATATCTGACTTTGCTGCCATCAGAGAAGCAGTTATGCATGGAGTATGTGCGGACCACAGGGAATCCGCAGAAATGGCACTTAAAGCAGGCTGCGATATTGACATGATGGCAGGCGACTATTCAAGGCATCTTAGTGAACTTATAGATGAGGGAAGAGTTAGTGAAGAGCTGCTTGATGAGAGCGTAATGAGAATCCTTCAGCTAAAGAATGATTTGGGCTTATTTGAGAATCCATTCAAAGGACTGGATTTAGTGAAGGAAAAAGAATTGTGCTTATGTGATGAGCATAAGGAACTGGCGAAGAAAGCGGCACGTGAGTCATTTGTACTGCTTAAAAATGAAGGAAGCCTTCCAATAAAGAAGGGAAAAAAGATTGCCTGCATAGGACCATATACAGACCGCAAAAAGCTGTTAAGTTCCTGGGCGATAATGGGTGATGAAGTACCTGTGGAGACGGTAAAAGAGGTTGGAGAGAGCTTGATGGCTATCAACTTTCATTCCATAGAAGGCTGTCAAATACTCCTGAAGGAACTAAAATGCCTGGTTTTGTGCAGCTGGAAGAAATAGATTATAATGCAGATAGAACCCGTGCTATGGAAGAAGATGCTCTTAAGGCAGCAAAAGAGGCAGATGAAGTCCTTCTTTTTATGGGTGAGCATTTCCTACAGAGTGGTGAGGCTGCAAGCAGGACAGATATTACAATACCCTAAAAATCAGGTAAGACTGCTTGAGAAAATCTGCGATGTAAATGACAATGTAAGTCTTGTTCTTTTTACAGGAAGACCTCTTGCTTTTAACCGATATTTGTGATAAAGTAAAGTCCATACTTGTAGTGTGGATGCCTGGAACCATGGGAGCCGCTGCAATCTGGGATGTACTTACAGGTAAATATGCACCTTCAGGCAAACTTCCTATGAGTTTCCCTTACAATGTGGGGCAGGTTCCTATTCATTATGATATCTTACAGACATACTGTCCACTCACACCGGAAGACGCGGGAGAGATTTGTATCTAAGTACTTAGATGCACCAAATGAGGCATTGTATCCTTTTGGACATGGTCTCATATATACTGATTTCAGTATTTCTCCTATTACCTTGTCGTCAGATAAACTTAGCGGTGATGAGGAAATAACAGCCGAGGTCATCGTGAAAAACTTAGGGAAGTGCAAAGGGAACTGAAACACTTCAGCTTTTATATCTCATGACATAGCAGCGAGTGTAGCAAGTACCATAAAACAGCTAAAGACTTTAAGAAGATTACGTTAGAAGTACGGGAGAAGAAGGTAAGGTTAGCTCAGGATAACAGAGCCTATGCTTCGCTTTGTAAGAGCTGATTATACAGTAGGCAGCGAGAAGGGGCACTTCAATCTGTTTATAGGAAACAGTAGTGCTACAGAAAATAAAGCTTCATTTGAACTAATATAAGGGGTAAATTTCACGGGACTTTTTTGGTCCCGTGATTTTCCAATATTTGAATCAATGGAAAAGGGGAGCAGGTATGCGGCTTTTGATTGTAGATGATGAGAGAATCACAAGAAATGTACTATTAAACCATATACCTTGGTCAGAAATAGGCATCACTAAAATTGAAACTGCCGGTGATGGAAAAGAAGCCCTTGAGATAGCTAAAGGCTTCAAGCCTAATATAGTACTAAGCGATATAAGAATGCCTAAAATGAACGGCTTAGAGCTTGCAAGATGCTTAAAGGCAGAGCAGGAGGATTGTAGAATTATCTTCCTTAGCGCTTATTCTGATAGAGAGTACTTGAAAGAAGCAATACAGTTAAGAGCAGTAAGCTACGTTGAGAAAACCCTATCAAGCCTGACGAGATAAAAGAGGTAGTCAAATCAGCAGTTGACGAAATTAAGAAACAGCAAAGGCTTGAGAATAGGAACTACTATGCCAAGCAGAAAAAAAGATATGTATGGAAATTCTGACAGAGAGAAAGTGAGTGCTGACAGCGAAGAATATCCTTTTTACAAGGCTTGGAATATATTGCATCTGAACTTAGGCTTTTATCCTCAGGATCCCTCAGCGGAAGTAGAATATGATGAAAATGCACTGTCCTTGGTATTGGAAGAATGATCGCCTCACTGCTTAAGAGCAGGGTTCCTGATATAAATGAGTCTGATGAAGCAATGTTTCGTAAGTATTGCCTATTTACAGTAAAAGACTTAAATCATATTGTTGTATTATTCAATATAGATAATGACTTGACAAAAGGATAAGGCATATAGCCCTTACTGAAAAGCTAAGGAAAGGATTACTGTCATAAATTGCCACAGCTACGTCGTGTATTTGCAGGAGTGGGATTATCTGTAAGAGACGTAAAAGGATTAAAAGACTCTGCCATACAGGCAAAGGCGGCTAGGAGGAAATGTTTCTTAGGTGGAGTAATAAAAGATGCAAAAGAACAGGGGATGGGAAGGTATGATTTTTCAGGTAAATTACCGATTGAAATACTTAACCTGTGGAGGTATGGAAATTACGATGAACTGGAGAATTCATTATCCACACTTGCAGATGAGGTGTCACCTTTCACGGAAACCACAGTAGACAGCGTACGTGGATATTATCTTACTCTGTTACTCACTTTGACACAAAGGGCTAAAAGTCAAGACAGCGTTGACTTTGGAGATATAAGTGCAGCGGCTTTATCTGCTCTTGGAGAGGCTTGTTGCCTTGAAGAAATGAGTGAATGTCTGAAGGATACGGCAAAATTATATTTCAATAACAAAGACAGTAAATCTCAGTATTCACAGCTTTCCGATAAGGTTGCAAAATATATACTCGACAATTATTCAGATGAGAGACTTAGTATATCACAGATAGCGGGTAAAATGTACTTATCGCCCAATTATTTGTCCTTATTATTTAAGAAGGATACAGGCAAAACCATAAATCAGTTTATAACCGAGGTAAGAATAGAAAAAGGCGAAGGCGCTGTTAAAAAAGGATAGGACTCCTCTTAGTTCTATTGCCCGGAAGATAGGATATCACGATGCAAACTATTTTTCAAAAAGCATTTAAGAAGGAAACAGGTGTAACACCAAAGGCATATAGGGAGAGCATATAGAGGGCGGTTAGAAAAGGCTAAAAAGTATGAAATCATTTTATAAAAGGTGGATGGGAATCTTGGCGCATACGGCTCTAAGTACAAAAATCAACTTGGTTTTTGTATTCTTCCTAGTGCTGCCACTGCTTCTCTTTACTGCAGTTTCATATTATTTTACCAACCAGTTAATCCTTAAACAAACGACAAATACGATGTCATATACGTATAATGAGGCAATATATATCTTAGATAGATATTTTTGATGCTATGGAAACAGCCTCGAAATATATTGTCAAATGACGAGGTATATAAGTTAGCTGCAGAAAGTATAGATGGTGATACTGTATTTAGTCAGAGATTTTATTATAATGCATTTATGAAAAGAATAGGCTATATAAATCAGTCATCACAAATTGATGGAATAAGGCTTTATGTAAAAAGTGACAGACCATCTATCATAAATGATGAAGAGATATTTTCACTAAATATGGCTGAACAATCAGAGTGGTATAAGAAGCTTTAATACAAAAAATGAACAGCAGGCACTGGGTAAAAGCCGGGCTTTTATTATTGAACCGGATGGAGAGGGCTCAAGGTTTTTCTCGTATTTGGGAATAATTTATAGTACTGATTCATTAAGCGAGCCTATGGCAGTGCTAAGAATAGATATAGACAAAAGTAAAAATAGAAGAGTTATTAAAGAGAATTAAGTTTAATCCGGAGACATCTGTATTACTCAGTAATGGGGAAGATATTATTTATGGCCTTAAAGGAAATGGAGAAGAATTTGAAACAGGAAAACTGGCTAAGATAAGGGGTGAGCAGGCTGGTAAGGACTGGAGCTTCATTAAATACAGTAATATTAAATATATTTTTAGAACAGAAATGCTAGTGCCAATGGATGGCATCTAAATGTTCTTGTGCCACAAGCATCGGTGCTAGAGAAGCAAACTAGTACTATATCTTACTCTTTTAATAGCGCTTTTTGGGATTGCAGCAGTGTCATATGGTCTTGCATATTTGACCATAAATTCCAACTTAAAGCGGATATTCATTTTAAATAAAGAAATGAAACGTGTGGAGTCGGGAGACTTTTCGCACAAAATCAAGCCTGTAGGTTCAGATGAAATCGGAGAGTTAATGAGAAGCTTTAAGGCAAATGACACTTCGTATGGAAGAAATGATAGATGAGAAGTATCGGATGGGTAAGGGAGGTTAAAAAAATGCTGAATTAAAAGGCTCTTCAGGCGCAAATAAATCCACATTTCCTTTATAATTCCTTGGATTTGGTAAACTGCCTTGCTATCGAGCATGATGTTCCGGAAATAGCAGATATGATTAATAGCTTGGTTGAATTTTATAAACTAAGTCTAAACAGAGGAAAAGAGATATTCTCTCTTCAAGATGAGGTCCGTCATGTATGCAGGCGTATGTGCGTATACAAAATATGCGTTTTGAAAAAGAAAATCAGCCTTGATATAGAGGAAAAAGAGTGGCTTAAGGAGTATTCTATATTAAAGATAATACTTCAGCCCCTGGTTGAAAACAGCATCATGCATGGTATTCTTGAAAAAGAGGACAGCAGAGGTGTAATAAAAATTAACTTCGTACTTCAAGGGGACAGAATCTACATAATTATCAAAGATGACTGGGGTAGGAATGTCCAAAGATAAGATAGATAATCTGCTAAAAAGATACAAACGAGATAAAAGCATGCAGGATCAGGTTACAGGGTTAAAAATATAAATGAAAGAATTAAGCTATACTATGGTCCCGAGTTTGGCTTAGTGTTTGAAAGCAAGGAAAATTCAGAAACTGTGGTCACTGTAAGTATACCGGCTATACCATATAAAGAGATTAAAACAGGTATGCCATATGACAGTCCTGTTTAATTTTTAGCTAATTTCTAATATATTCTAAAGGATAGAGATTTTAATTGCAGTTTATGATGCTTTTTTAAGCACAAATATTATAGCCGAGAAATCACCACCCATAGTTCCAAGGTCTCCCTTATTTACAGGGATACCCATAGACATAAGCTCATCTCCATAAGCTTTGTAGGATATATCTTTTCCACCTAAGCTGTAGGATACCTCATAGCAGGTCTCAGGGCAAAGTCCATCAAGCTTAAACCTTAGGAAGGCACCATTTATCTTGCAAAGCCTCTGATAATACATAGCTATGGCTTCGCTCTTATCCTTTGCAACAACCATCCAAGCGGTTTCATTGTGCTCGAAAGGACTGATTAGTCTGTAGAAGTCACTCTTTAGCTGGATGAGTTCCCTGTGCTCCTTCATAAAGCTTACCTGCTTCTTCACCTCTTCAATTTCTTCTGCGTTTAGGAGATTGAGGTCAAGCTCATATCCGAAGGTACCAAAGTAAGCCACAGCAGCTCTAGTTGAAAGTTTAGTTATTCTACCCATCTGATGGTTAGGCACTGCGGATACGTGAGCCCATAGACACGATAGGGTACATATAGGAGTGCTATACTGTATCTTGGTTCTTTCATTTGCATCGGAATTATCACTGGTCCAGGTCTGTGGAGCATAGTAGAACATACCCGGATCAAATCTTGCCCCGCCACTTGCACAGGACTCAAAGAGAACGTGAGGGAATTTTTTGGTAAGCCTATCGTAGAGCTTGTACACGCCTAGGGATGTAGCGGTGATGAACTCTCCCTGCCTGTCACAAGGAAGCTCCCTACAAAAGGCTCTGTCATATAGCGGTTCATATCCCATTTGATATAAGAGACCTTGGACTCTGAGAGTAGCTTATCCATACAGCCATAGAGATAGTCAACCACCTCATCCCTTGACATATCAAGAACATGCTGATGCCTTGAGTGGCACTCAAACCTATCCAGTACACCCTATTAGCCAGTCAGGATGAGCTCTGTAGAGGTCACTGTCTTTATTCACCATTTCAAGCTCTACCCAGATACCAAACTTAAGCCCGAGAGCCTCTACCTTGTCAGCAAGTCCGGGAACACCGTCAGGGAGCTTTCTTGTATTTGCAAACCAGTCACCTGAGTCCCTGTAATCATCATCCCTTGCTCCGAACCATCCATCATCAAGTACGAAGAGCTCAACACCTACTTCTTTAGCTTTTGAAGCAATCTTAAGTAACTTCTCCTCATCAAAATCAAAGTAAGTAGCCTCCCAGTTATTAAGAAGGATAGGACGAGCCTTATCCCGCCATTCTCCACGCATCAAGCGGTTTCTGTAGAGGTCATGAAGAGCATGGCTCATAGAATTGAAACCATTATCACTGTATACAAGTACAGCCTCAGGAGTAACAAAGCTTTCGCCCTTTTCTAACTTCCACGAGAAGTTTTCTGGATGAATTCCAAGCATAACTCTTGTTATTTCATGTGTGGAAACTTCAACCTGAGCTAAAAAGTTACCGCTGTGAGACAAGGCTAAAGCCATAAACTTCACCTGAACTTTCGGTAGTTTCAGAGCCTGGCAAAGGACTACAAAAGATTGTGGTCAGCGCTGAGCCTGTTCCTGTAACTAGTTTCCAATTGACTGGACACCCATTTCAAGTTTTCTTCTCTTTAGATAACGTTCTCTAGCCCAAGCTCCTGAGAAATGAATCATTTCGTAATCCATATCAAGGAAGTCTACAGCAAAGCTTAGAGCCTTTGTGAGAACTATCGGAGCCTCTCCCTTGTGATTAAAGCGGGTATGTCTTGTTATGACAGGATAATCAGCATAAATGGTATAGGAGTATCATTTTCAGTATTTGTGACATCATCAACCAAAAGTAATTTCAAGGGTGTCAGCCTCAGAATCACATTCTACATAAGTAGAAGGGAAGCGGTGCAAGACTCGGCTTGCCTTTGAGTATGTTGTAGCCCATATATTTATAATCGCTTATGCGGCTTCCATTTTCCTGCAAAAACTGTATAGGCAGGGGCTACTAAAATCGCCTGTTCCATAGCTTGGATAGTCATTTCTTATATACTGCATGGCAAGACTTCCGGGCTCAGGCACGCAGACCGCACTGTGTGAGCGGTAAGTTTCTTCGTGGTGGTGTGAGAATGACTCCCCTGTCCTTTATAGTACTTTCCATAGTAGAGGTTCTCGATTCCTCCATTTTGAATGACGCTTATTATGTAGCTTATCTTTCCATTTGACAAAATGGGAAGGTCATGAAATTTCGTGAAATACTATTGGCATAGCTACCTCCTGTTTAAGTGGTGTAAGTTCAAATGTTAAAAACTCTGAAACAGATATAAGCAGGGTTTAAGCTGCCTATAAACGGAAGTTGAGCTTTACCTCTTCCCACTTAAGTCTATTCTACAGTTTAATATGACGGGTTTCAATACCTTGATTAAAATTTTGAAAAGAACCGAAAAATAAACACTTGGGCTTTTGAAAACTCCTTCCTGAAAAATCTACTTGACATGAAATCTCTATAAGAATATACTAAGCATAAGTTAGTTATAACTAACTAACCCATCTTTCAAATTATTTCTAAAGGAGAATAGAAAATTGAGAAAAACAATATTATTTTTACTACTTGGAGTATTGCTTTTAACAGGCTGTGGGAATATGGGTAGTACTAAAGAGAGCTGTAAGTAATGCTGATTCTAAACCTAAAAAGAGGTAACAGTAACAACTTCATTTCTGTATGATATGGTAAATCAGCTTGCAGGTGACATAGGTGGATAAAAGAGCTTATTATCCCTGGGAGAGGATCCTCACCTATATGTAGCAAAGCCTGAGGACTTAAAGAAGATAGCAGAGGCTGATTTGCTGCTTTTTCATGGACTGCACTTTGAGGGAAGATGCAGGAGGTGCTTTGAAAAAGAAGGGATATGCGGTGGCATCCACATTTCCGGAGAACAAAATAGGCAAGATGGAGGAAGATGGGGTAATAATAGATCCGCACTTTTGGTTTGATATAGATCTTTACAAAGAAGCCACCGAGAATGCAGGTGTAAAGCTTTCTGAGCTTTTACCTGAGAAAAAAGATGAAATAGATAAAAATACAAAGACTTACTTAGAAAAGCTGTCAGCTCTTGATGAAGAAAATAAAAAATCACTTGCAGAGATTCCTGAAGGCGGGCGGTACCTGATTACGCCACACGATGCCTTTAATTATTTTTCAAGGAGGTACGGCGTTGAAGTTGTAGCACCACAGGTGTCAGTACAGATTCAGAAGTAGCAAATAAGGATATAGACAAAACTGTGGACTTCATAGTGGAGCACAAGGTCAAAGCTATATTTGCAGAATCTACACAGATCCTGCAAGGATGGAGAAGCTAAAAGAGGCTTGCAGGGCGAGAGGCTTTTGATGTAAGGTTGTAAGTGGCGAAGGAAATGAGCTTTTTCCGACTCGCTTGCACCGAAGGGACAAAACGGCGATACATACTAGATATGTATAAGCATAATGTTAAACTGATTACCGAATTTAAAATAAAAGGAGTGGTAGGCATGGAAAAAAGTGATAGTAAAAGGTGGAGGATTTGACCATAGCTTACCACGACAAGCCTATCTTAAAGGATTGTGATATAGATATAATGGCAGGTTCGGTTACAGCCATAATAGGACCGAATGGAGCAGGGAAATCCACCTTGATAAAGGGGATATTGGGACTTCAAAATAAGCTTGCAGGTGAGATTCTTATTATGGGAGAGCCCATTAAAAAAGTTCAGAAGAAAATAGCCTATATTCCGCAGACTTCAGAGGTAAATTGGGACTTTCCGACCACCGTTATGGATGTGGTGCTTATGGGCAGATATGTACATCTAGGCTGGTTTAGGCATCCCGGGCTGGAGGATAGGAAAAAGGCTGAGGCTGCTCTTAAAAGGATAGGTATGTATGAGTTTAAGAATAGGCAGATATCCAAGCTTTCTGGAGGACAGAGGCAGAGAGTATTTATAGCAAGGTTAATAGCGCAGGAGGCAGATATATACTTTATGGATGAGCCGCTTGCGGGCATAGATAAGGTTACGGAGAAGGTAATCATAGATTTCATAAAAGAAGAGCAGAAAAAAGGGAAAACAGCCGTAATAGTACACCACGACCTCGCCACCATAAGGAATATTTTGACCATGTTGTAATTATCAACAAAAAGGTAGTAGCCGCGGGCAGGGTGAGTGAGGTATTCACAAACGAGAAATTTAGAAAAGGCGATGATGAAAAATGTTTAACATCGACATACCTAGCTATTCATTTATCATAGTCGGCAGCGGGACATTTTTGCTTGCGGCTATAGCAGGGGCGGTTGGCTGTATTACAGTACTTAAGGGACAGTCGCTGATAGGAGACGCCATTGGTCATGCCGCATTTCCAGGGATAGTCCTATCATTTATGCTATTTATGCAAAGAGAGCCGGTGCTTTTAACTCTGGGGGCGGTAGTATCAGGTACTACTGCCTTCATCTTATTCAAGTCATAAAGGAGAATTCAAAGCTAAGTTAGATGCGATACTTGCAGTGGTTTTGTCGTCATTTTTTGGAGTGGGAATGGTGCTAAAAAGCTATATTCAGGGTAATAGCAACTATAAGGAGGCTGCTCAGTCAGGACTTTCAAGCTATATCTTTGGACAGGCTGCTTACATTATGAAGGACGATGTGAAGCTCATAGTGTATATTGGGATTCCTACTTTGGTTTTTACTTGTTTTATTTTACAAAGAAATCAAGTTATTTTTGTTGACGAAATATGTGCAAAGGCTATAGGGATAAGAACGGTTTTGCTGTATGGGATAATTCTTGTAATGACAATGGGAATAATAGCGCAGGACTTAAGCTATGGGTGCAATCCTCATTTCATCACTGCTTATAATCCCTGCCATCACCGCTCTCCAGTGGAGTAATAAATTTAGCAGGGTACTTATAATAGCGGGTGTGGTTGGTGGAGTTTCAGCACTTGTCGGCACTTATATATCAACCGCTTATGACGGGATGAGCACAGGGGCAACCATAATACTCATAATGGGAAGCTTTGCAATCATTTCTCTTGTAACAGGGCCGCATGGGATGATAAAGAACCTTAGGATGAGGAGGCATGGAGGAAATGATTGAGTCATTAATATCTTACTTTGCCATATCCTACGAGTCTTACTTTGTACTTCTTACAACAGCTGCAGCCTGCGCGGTGTTAAGCCCGTTTTTGGTCTTAAGGAAGCTTTCAATGGTTTCAGATGCCATTTCACATTCGGTTTTACTGGGCATAGTTATTGCATTTTTCATAGTAAAGGATGTGGGTTCTCCATTCTTAATAGTGGGAGCGGCGATATTTGGCGTGATTACAGTATTTGCGGTAGAATTCCTTTCGGGGACAGGCCTTGTTAAAAATGATGATGCGGTTGGTATAGTCTTCCCGATGTTTTTTGCTCTTGCAGTAGTTCTGATTACGAAATTTGCTAGGAATGTACATCTGGATACAGACGTAGTGTTGATGGGAGAGGTCATCGTTGCTCCGTTAAACAGGATAGAATTTATGGGAATCGACCTGTCCAAGGCATTTGTGCAGATGGGAATATTGCTTGTGGTAAACTTACTCTTTGTTATCATTTTCTTTAAGGAGCTTAAGGTAACCACCTTTGACAGAGGCTTTGCAAAGCTTGCAGGTTTTTCCTCGGCAGCTTTATTTTATGCACTGATGACACTTTCATCGCTTACAGCAGTTACGGCCTTTGATGCTGTGGGGGCTATACTTGTAGTCTCATTTTTAATCACTCCGGGGGCGGCAGCCTATCTTGTAAGCAAAGATTTGAAGGTGATGATAGCTATATCGGTAGGCTATGCAGTTATTAATTCCAGTATAGGATATGTGCTTTCTCTCCTTATGAATGTATCTATGTCGGGAATGACAGCCGCTGCCGCAGGAGTTACATTTTTACTTACCTTTTTGTTTAATAGAGAAGGGTTGATTACTGCTATATTTATAAGGCTTAAGAGAAAGAGTGAGTTAAAAGCCTGAACTTTTCCTTACCCATATGGGGTAATCATTCAGGCAAAAGGGAGGAAAAGTGAGGAGCTGGGCTTAGGTTCAATCAGAGACCATCTTAAGTGGAAACAGGCTGAGGTTGATAAGACAGCAGGAAGACTTATAAGAAAAAGGGCTAATAAGGGTGAGATACAGATAAGAATATTTATGATTTGACTGAGAGAGGCAGGGAGAAGTTTGTGGAATTGGAGAATAAATCCTACGGAATATAACACAAAACCCTAATTAAATCAATTGAAAAAACTATCACTATAGTGATATAATCTAACAACCGCAAAAAGGGGTTAAAAGATGGAAGATTATATCACTATTTTTCATCAGTTCAGAGAAAAATTATCGAGCATCCAATATGGGGTGAAGGCAGAAGAATAATGACTTGGGGATAGGCTTTTATTGTACTGAAAAGTCTTGAACTGGCAAAAGAATGGGCAGTATCATCTTTGCGCGATGGGTTTGCCAATAAATACACACTTGATACCAAATATCTAAATATATTGAATTTAAATAGTTCTGCCTACACTATACTTAACTGGATTGCGGTATTAGTAGAACATCGCTTATTTTCAATTACAACGCCTGTGGCAAGAAGAGCAAAAAGCTATCTCATTGAAAAGTTTGGCGTAAATGTCAATGCATTTGATATTGTTACCGGCTACCGTGCGGATGATTCATATTTTGACTATGCAGAGTCGTTTATCAATAATGCTATTTCTGTCGAACAGCTTGCACAGGCTATGAAGTTAGGCAAATTAGGAGAGCAGATTGTTATCAAATCAAAGTATGCATTTACAAAGCTAAAGTACGAAGGTTTTGAGGTGGCAGAACAGGGAAAATATTATGTACATCGCAAATCGAGAAATGATGAGGCTAATAGGCAGTATTTTGAAATGTTGGATAAAGAAAGCGACGGACTATATATTCAGGATATTATAAGAGGAGGCATAACAAATGACGATCCATGCATCCAAGAAATATATCTGAGTAAAGCACAGTCCCTGCTTGGGACTGCTTTTGATTACGCGGTAAATGACTGTGGTATTCTAGGTGATGACTTTGTAAAACTATTTGTAACAAGTTCTGTAAGCAGGCATATTGAAAATGGGGAAGCATCCAGTATAGTGGGCAAAAGCGGCATTGAAATTGTGAGAGAAATTGTATTTGAGACTAAAGGAGAAATACTTGAGCTAGAGGCTAAAGAGTCCTATGGACGTAGTGAGGAGTACTGGATTGGCTGGGTTGTAGCCTATTATCAATGGTATACAAACAGGAAATTTAGCGAAATATTAAGAGCTGTGTCATTTGCAGATTTACAGAGAATGTACCATACCTTGCATGAGGCAGACATAACAAAAGTGGCTGAAATTATAGACGAGAGGGTGAAGAGCTTTTTTCCTGAAACAAACTTAAAGCGGTTTCGTAAAACCTATGGTTGTTCTCAATCAAAATTATCCAAGCTCTCAGGTGTTAGTCTTCGTTCAATTCAAATGTATGAGCAACGCAATAAAGATATAAATAAAAGCAAGTCTTGAAACAGCTTACTGCCTTGCTAAAGCCCTCGGCTGTGAGGTAGAGGATTTAATAGAGATAGATAAGCCCTCCGAGTATTCGGAGGGCTATTAAAGTAAAACATATTTAGAAGTTTTACTTCTTCTTATATCCTACAGCAAAGCGGGTAAGTCTGCCTGTTGCAAAGGTTATGGTTTTGTTTTAGGGTTGTAAACTGCCTTTGACACTTTTTAACGTTCCCTTTTATCAATGTAATATATGATTACATTTTCTGCTTTTTCTGATTTACCGAGCTTGTAAGGGATGGATACTGTCACATATCCCTTGCCGAGATTGGTTATTTTTGTGCCGTCTTTTCCTGAAATACTGATATCATATACAGGATGACTCTATAAGCTTCTTTGCCTTAGATGAAAGTCCGGCGGTATTATTGCCTGTTACCTTTATCTTTATATCTTCCTCTGCCTGCTTGCTAATTGCTTTTAATTGCCTTTGTTTCAAAGCTAAGCCTTACCTTGTTGTCTGTAACATTAAGTGCTTTAACACCTGATTTAACAATGTCATTAAGGTCAGACTTTGAAAAAGAAGCAACCTTTTTAGAAATGCTTATAACATCAGTGCCTTCGGTAGAAGAGGCTGTATTATCTTTGCTCTCTGCTTCTTTTGCGCCTGCATCATCAGCCTTCTTACTATCAGCCTCGGTATCAGCACCACCGGCAAAGCCACCACCGGTAAAGCCACCGCCACTAGAAGAATCGCCCCCTGCAAAGCCACCACCAGTGAAACCACCGCCAGCGAAACCGCCACCTGCAAAGCCACCGCCAGCGAAAACCACCACCAGCGAAACCGCCGCCACCAGCGAAGCCACCTCCTGCAAAACCACCACCGGTAAAGCCACCGCCACTAGAAGAATCGCCCCCTGCAAAGCCACCCCCAGCGAAGCCGCCACCTGTAGAACCACCGGCAAAGCCGCCACCAGTGAAGCCACCGCCAGCGAAACCACCGCCACCGGTAGAGCCACCACTAGAAGAATCGCCACCGGCAAAGCCACCTCCAGCAGAGCCACCAACCTCACCAGCAGAAGAACCGCCCACTGAGCCACTATTTTCACCAGCAGAACCGCCCGTTCCGGCATTTACACCGGGCCTAAATATAGGAGTGTAAGGTCTTTGTACATCCGTGTTTGCAGGGCCTGCATTTACAGTCACTGTGACCTCGCTTGATGCCAGGTTCAGGCCGCTAGCCTTATATCTTACCTTATATTCTCCGCTTGAAAGTCCTGTAACTTCTTTGCCGGGACTTGACACCCAGGTGCTGTCGCCACTCTTTTGGTATTCCATCTGACGGTTTAGATAGAGGATTTTACCGTCATTGTTATTTGCACTGCAGTTAACTGCCCTTATATTTATAGGCTCTCTGGTATTGATAGGACGAATAAACTCGACTCTGAATCAGTCTGCCTTCACCTGTGCTTTTTTTCTTACTACTGAAATTGGAGTCTTATAAATTGTAGTAACATCAACAGGTGAAGTGGAGGTTATATCGTGCCAGATGCCGTCTCCCACACTGTATTTAAGCTCGGGCTCTACACCTACAAGCCTGCCCTCCTTAAGCCCTGTAGCTTCAAAGCCAACATCGGGTGTAGCCTCCTTAGCTACGCTTATATGAACAGTCTTTTCGCTGTTTGAGATGTTATATCCTCTTTACTTACTGATACAGTAAGGTCAGTATCATTTCTTGATAAAAAGCTCCCCTAATTTAAGCTCGTAAATGCCTGCTCCTGTTTTTGATATCTGTAATATGGGCGTCACCAATTTTTACATTGAAAGGGGTAAGCTCTCCTATATCTTCACTAAAAGTAAGCTCTAAGCCCGTAGTGGTACCACCCGCAGCATTTATATAGTCTGATTCCTGTAAGCTCGGCGTTTACTGGAAGGAACCGCCTTTATAAAGCCTACATTAAAAGCCGTAATGATGGAAACTTCCACTTGTATTTTTAATATCATTTAACTCTTTTAAGGTCGCCCTGGCTCCCCTGCTATTCTCCTTATCGCACCATGAATCTCATAGTCAGGGACTGAGGCAGGTACAGCTATTTTTTTACCGTAGTATATGACTGATTTGTAGCATTAATCTGGTCTCTTATAATCTTATCGATATCATCCTTTGTCTCTGCAAATATACCCTGCTTTTTGTAAGCGTAGTAGAATATTTACTTCCATCTACCTCTGGTCCGCCTGCAAGAGAATACCCTGTTTCGTGGTCTCTTGATATCATATCAGTATTTATCAAAAAGTATTTATAGTTCTTGTCTTCTGCCCAAGGGGTATCGTCCCGAGTGAGGTCAATGTAGTACCACTTCCATCAAGCTTCACCCTTACCCACTCGTGCAGCACAGGATTAGAGCCTTTGGTCATGGCTACTATTGTATGGCATTCAACATTCAGGTTATTAAGAATCATGGCAAGGGACTGGGCATAGCCCTGACACACTGCCTTTCCCTCAATCAAAGCGCCGTAGGCAAAGCTTCTGATATGAGGATTGGAATACTCTATGTGGTCTATGAGATAGTCGTGGACAGCCATTACCTTGTCTACATCGCTCAAATGCCTGAATTTATCAGCTATCTCAACTACTTTTTTGGAAAGAGCGGTTTCTCCTGCCTGATTTACCACTACAACACATCTGTAAAGGGCATCTCCATACTTTGCCCAATACTCGGTGGTTCCAGCCTTTTTGGCGGTCACAAGTCCGTCACTTGTTATAGAGCAGGCACCATCCTGGAGATTGTAGCTTTCGGCAGTAAATAGCTCATCATAAGGAATCCTTGTCTTTACAAACCATTCCACACCGTGTACTGCTTCACCGTTTGTTCTTTTAAGCTCAAGCTTAAAGGTATCGCCCACATCTAGGGTGATTTCATGCTCATTTATAAGGATATCCTCGTCCTCAGCCTGAGTATAAGCCCATAGACTGCATATTTTCTCGTGAAGAGTCTGAAGCTTGCTGTCTGAGAGAGAGGCGAGAGCATTTCTATAATTATTATTATGACCGGAGGTAGCTGCATAAGCCGGGTAAGTGCCGGTCTGTATAAGCAATCCTGTTGCAAGTAAACCACAGCAAATTCCTCTTGCTGAGAGAGTAAATAATTTCTGGTTCTTATTATTTAACATTTTTCCGTCCTTCCTTCAATGACTATCTGTTAATAATGTCGGTTATATCGGCTGATTTGTTGAGTAGTGTATGACTTATAATACAAAGGGTTACATAAATGTATTTGCTAGAAAGACAAAAACTCAAAAAAAGTAACCAGTCAAACTATAGTGTATCACAGTTTTTTTCTTTTTTTGTCATTAAAAATGTAAATTTACAAAGGATCTCATATACATTTAGAGTCCATATCATTGAATTAAAAAGCGTTGTTAGGTTAAAATAGTATACGATATTGAAAGTCATTGATTATTTTACATGATATGGAGGTATGATGGTGGATAAAAATAAAGACAATAGAAAGTAAGAGTAAGACCAGAAACGGTATTAAGAGGCTTAGCTTTGTCGTACTCTCTATACTGGTTGAGATTGCGTTGATTCTCTTAATAATAAACTATCTCTACAGGGACTTTGCTTGGGTAGAAGTTACAATTAGAATCATTACCGTGCCTTTAGGCCTGTATATATACGGACAGCAAAAGACTGCTTCAATGAAAATGCCTTGGATACTGCTTATACTGGGAACTCACGTTGTAGGAATTACCCTTTATCTGCTTGTCGGTCTAAATGGCGGTACGAAGAAGATGAAGGAGCGTTATAAGAAGGTGGATGAGCAGATATTTCCGCTTTTACCTGAGAACAAACACGTCTTAGATAAACTGGAGGAGTGTGAACCTAATGCCTACGGAATTGCGGCTTACTTAAGTAAATACTCACACTATCCCGTATATGAAAATACCGATGTCACCTACTATGACAGGGCTGAAGATGGGCTTGAGGCACAGCTTATAGCCCTAAAGGAGGCAGAGCAGTTTATCTTTATGGAGTACTTTGCCATACAGAATACGGTTGCCTGGGGAAGAATAGAAGAGATTCTTGTGGAGAAGGCTAAAAAGGGCGTGGAAATCAGAGTGTATTACGATGATGTAGGCTCTGTGGGCTTTGTAAATAGAGACTTTGCGAAAAGGCTTAAGTCGCTTGGGATTAACTGCAGGGTATTTAATCCGTTTATGCCCGGTATCAATGTGTTCTTAAATAACAGAGACCACAGAAAGATGACTATAATAGACGGTAAGGTTGGATTTACGGGTGGATATAACCTAGCAGATGAGTATTTTAACCTAACCCACCCTTATGGAATGTGGAAGGATACAGGAATAAGGCTTGAGGGAGATGCGGTTAAGTCTCTTACAATATCATTCTTAGAGATGTGGAATGCAGTAAAGCGCTCTGACAAGGATGATGTTGACATCGAAAAAAATACCTTCCAAGGACTGACTATGTGGCAAAGAGTAAGGCTGTGCAGCCTTTATGCGGATATCCCTGATAGATAAAGAGCAGGTGGGAGAAAATGTAGATATAAGCATGGCAAATAAGGCGGAGAAATATTGCTACTTTATGACTCCTTACCTGATAATTACGGATGAAATGAACCATGCAATCTCCCTTGCAGCTAAAAGGGGAGTAGATGTGAGGATAGTAACCCCGGGCATACCTGATAAAAAGCTGGTCTATAAGGTAACACGCTCTTTCTACAACGGTCTTGCAAGAAATGGAGTGAGGATATACGAGTGGACTCCGGGGTTTAGCCATGCGAAGATGAATGTGGTAGATGATAAAATGGCTGTCTGCAGGCACTATAAACTCGGACTATAGAAGCCTTTTACCATCATTTTGAAAAATGCCTGCTTTTATAGTGGATGAGGGTATCGCAACTGAAATGAGAGAGGACTTTGAGAAGACATTTAGGGCAGTGCAGAGGGTGACAGAAGAATACAGCACAGGTAAAAAGATCGGTAGTAAGGCTTGGACAGCTCTTCTTAAGGCTGTTTGCATCATTATTGTAGTGAAAGGAAGACCATGGAAAAACATAAGATTATAAAGATATTTTGGATAATACTTGGCTTTATTGGCTTTGGTATAGGTACGGTGGGGGTGGTAGTTCTCTCTTACCTTCATTTCCGTTTTATATGCTAACCCTCTTTGCATTTGCAAAAAGCTCGGACAGGCTTCATCAGTGGTTTATATCAACCAATCTTTACAAGAAAAACCTTGAAAGCTTTGTAAAGAAAAAGGGATGACTGTTAAAAACAAAAATAAGGATTATTATAGGCGTTACTTTTGGTAATGGGATTTGGCTTTATTATGATGAAAAATGTGCCTATTGGCAGGATAGTACTCGCTATAGTGTGGGTCTGCCATGTGGTTTACTTTATATTTGGGGTAAAGAACTACACCGAGGGGGAGAATCCACCCGGTATAGAGAGTGGGGAGAGGAAAATGATTAAAAAGAGACTGATAGGACTATTGTCACACGCCGGGAAGCACATTATTTATCACATATTGCTTCAGATTCTGTCGTTAATTGCTCAGATAGTCCTTGTATTTACACTTGCCAATGTGCTTGAAGACGCTGTAGGAGGTGCACTTGACAGGAATGCTGTCCTTATAGCAATCATTACCTTTGTAGTAGTGTATATAATAAGGGTTACCTGTGAAGAACTTGAAGCGAGAGAGTCTTACCTTGCAAGCGTAGATGTGAAGAGGATAATAAGGGAGAAAATCTATGACAAGCTCCTTAGACTTGGTGCAGGTTACAGGGAGAAAGTGTCTACTTCTCAGGTAGTTCAGCTTAGCTCAGAGGGAGTGGAGCAGCTTGAAACCTACTTTGGCAGGTACCTTCCGCAGTTTGCTACAGTATGTCAGCACCACTAATTCTCTTTGTGGTGCTTGCCATCAAGGTAAACTTTGCAGTCAGCCTCGTTCTCCTTCTTCTCGTACCACTCATTCCTGTTTCAATAGTTGCGGTTATGAAGATAGCAGGAAAGCTCTTTAAGAAATACTGGGGAGTGTATTCTGAGCTTGGAGATACATTTTTAGAGAATCTTCAGGGACTTACCACCTCCAAAATATACAGGGCAGACGAGAGAGTATGCCGAAATGGATGTGGAGGCATCTCATTTTAGGAAGATAACAATGAAGGTTCTTACTATGCAGCTAATCTCGACAACTGTTATGGATGTAATGGCTTATGGCAGGGGCAGCAGTAGGTATGTTAGTTGAATAGGGTATTTTTCTTAAGGAGAGATAGTCTTTGCAGGCATGCTTTACGGTGATTCTCCTTGCATCAGAGTTCTTCCTTCCTCTTAGAATACTTGGTTCGTATTTCCATATAGCTATGAACGGGATGTCAGCTTCCGACAAGATATTTGAGCTTCTTGATACCGATGAGGGTGAGAAGGGAAGCGAAGAGTTAGATGAGGGTATTCCTGCAATAAGCCTCTATGATGTGGGCTTTAGATATGAAGAAGAAAGAAATATATTAAAAAGTAAACCTGCTCTTTCCTAAGGGGAGCTTTACATCCATTGTTGGTGAGTCGGGCTGCGGCAAGAGTACGGTTGTAGGTATAATTTCAGGAAGAAATAAGGGCTACACAGGCAGTATAAAGATAGGCAGTAAGGAGCTTAGGGAAGTAGATGAGGCTGCACTTCTTAAAAAGGTGACCCTGGTTAAGTCAAATGGCTATATTTTCAAGGGGACTGTTGAGGAAAACCTTAGAATGGCTGACAAGGATGCCACGCCTGAAAGACTATGGGAGGTACTAAGAAAGGTAAGGCTTGATGGGCTTTTTGAGGAAAGAGACGGACTTGATACCAGGATTAGTGAAAAAGGCAGGCAACTCTCAGGCGGTCAGGCTCAAAGACTGGCACTTGCAAGGGCATTGCTCTCTAAGTCTGAGGTCATGATATTTGACGAGGTTACATCAAATATAGATGCTGAAAGCGAAGAGATGATAATGGAGGTTATAAAGAGCCTTGCAGGCAAGAAAACCGTAATTATGATTTCTCACAGACTTTACAATGTAATAGAGTCTGACAATATCTATATGATGGATAAGGGTGAGATAGCTGAAAGCGGTACGCATGAAGAGCTTTTTGGCAAAGGATGGCAGATGCAAAGTTATTTAACTCACAGACTGCCCTCGAAGCCTATGCAAAGAAGAAGGAGCTTAGCTTTCAATATCAGAAAGGCTGTAGTGGCTGATAGCGTAGAAAATGGTGAAGAAATAGAGTATACAGAACCAAATGTAGAAGAAAGAAGAAGCGGACTTGCTATTATGGGCAGGCTTATAGTCCTTATAAAGCCACTTTTGCATATAATGGCTGTTGCTATTTTTGCTTGGAGTAGCTGGCTATCTCTGCGCCATCTCACTTACCATACTTGGAGCGAAGGCACTTAGTCTTGCTACAGGAGGCTTCCTCACTGGCGCTGTGGACTATCTCTCAAAAATGCGGGAGTTAGTGCGGAAGTAAGTAAGATAATGACGGCTATGGTGCTTGTGGCTGTGATGTAGGGAGTATTCCACTACATTGAGCAGTATTGCAATCATTTCATAGCGTTTAAGCTGCTTCACGTTATCAGACATAAGATATTTGAGGCACTTAGAAGCTCTGTCCTGCCAAGCTTGAGGGCAGGGATAAGGGTAATCTTATTTCATAATAACTACTGATATTGAGCTTTTGGAGGTTTTCTATGCACATACAATATCTCCGATAGCCATTGCAGCCATTGTATCTCTTATAATGACTGTGTTTATAGGCAGTTATTCAGCAGTAGCAGGTGTATTTGCTCTCATAGCCTATGTGGTAATAGGTGCCATCATCCCTGTCGTTAATGGCAGAAGAGGTGGAGCTCTTGGAATGAAGTTTAGAAACTCTGTGGGAGAGCTGTCTAGCTTTGTACTTGGTGAGCTTCGTGGTATAGATGAGACTATTCAGTATGGTGCGGGAGAGAAGAAGAAAAAGGCAATATATAAGAAGTCAGTAAAGTTAGCCAAGATACAGGAAGAACTGGCAGAGGCAGAGGGAAGACAGCGAAGCTTTACCAATGGAGCCATACAGTTATTCTCCTATGGAATGTTGTTCTTAACACTCATTCTCTACAGTAATGGAGTAATAAGTTTTGAAGCTGTGGTGATATCAACTATTGCAATGATGAGTTCCTTTGGGCCTGTAGTAGCGCTTTCATCCCTTTCCAATAATCTGAATCAGACCCTTGCAAGTGGAGAGCGTGTGCTTGCCTTACTTGAGGAAGAGCCTGAGGTTGTTGAGGTTAAGAAGGGCAAGAATGCGGTGTCTCTTAAGGAGTTCTCGGGAGTAAGGGCAAAGAATGTAGATTTCTCTTATGGTGATAAGATTATCCTTGAAGACTTCACTTTGGAGATAAAGAAGGGCAGGATATTAGGCATACACGGGGCAAGCGGCTCAGGTAAGTCTACCTTCCTTAAGCTTCTTATGAGGTTTTGGGAGACTGATGGTGGTGAGATTCTCATTTCAGGGAAGGATATAAAGAAGATAGTTACTGAAGATCTTAGAAAGCTTGAGGGCTATGTGACTCAGGAAACCCACCTTTTCACAGGTACGATAGCTGAGAATATCGCACTTGGAAAGCCTGATGCCACACTTAGTGAAATAAGGGAGGCTGCAAGGGCAGCTTCAATAGATGAGTTTATTTCGGGGCTTCCAAAGGGCTATGATACCTTGGTGGGCGAGCTTGGAGATACCCTTTCAAGTGGAGAAAAGCAAAGACTTGGTATTGCGAGGGCATTCCTTTACAATGCGCCTTTCATTCTCTTTAGATGAGCCAACCAGCAATCTGGATTCATTAAATGAGGGAATTATACTGAAGGCTCTAAAGGAGAGGAGCAAGGGAAGAACCATCCTACTTGTCTCACACAGAGATTCCACTATGAATATTGTGGATGAAATGGTGGAGATGGGGTAAAGAATATGGACTAAACCTGATTAAAGATAACTATTAGAGAGTAGACCAAGGGTTACGCCCTAAGATAAGGAGTAACCCTTGGTTATAAGATTAATTGTTAAGTGGAATATTGAATATTCATAGCCTGTTTTTGAGCGTATATTTCCTTCAAGTTCTCAATTGCCATCTCTACATCGAGGGTGTGAAAACCTTGCCAGCACTCGTTCATGGTTTTAGCGCCTGCAATTGTATATATCCTCTTGCTTGACTCATTTGTATAATAATGCCAATAACGGTAGCAATAGCCCATCCAATACATTACCTCATTATCAAAAATGGTACCTGCTTTTTTAAGCCCATTTACCTCGTCACCTAGTTCTTCGAGCATATATTCTTCGCCTGCCCATTGCATTCTGTCGTAAACATCATCAAGACAGGCAGCAACCCTGCTATTCATAAAGGCTTCTATGAAAGAAGGGCAGTCATAACCTTTTTTAAGTGCAAGTTCAAAAAGTCTTCCCTGTATATCACAGAGTTGCATTTTTTCGAGTGTAAAATTTTTCATCTCAATTCTCCATATTTAAGATTTCATCAAAAAATCTGCCCTCTCGCATGTATTTTCTACAGATTTCCTCGGCTAAGCTAACACCTTTGAACGATTTATTTCGCTTTCTTGCTTTAAGTTTTCACGCTCGCCATCTGTTAAGACTTGGCTGTTACTAATTTCAATTTTATCACAGGCTTTCTTTGTTAAGGCTACATACTGCTCACCGAGCTTTAAGGCTGAGAGGCTGTGAATAAGTGCAATATCAGTGATTATCCCACTGAAAAAGCGGTCTAATACAATAAACATCCTGTCATTTGCAATATAGCCTTTTATTATATCATAGTTTCCACCTAAGTCAGCATACCTGTTGTATAGCGAAGAGCCTTTAATAATGTCCATTTTGCCACGATTATATGCTGACAAACAGTGCCCAGTCTAAATCCAGATTCAAATCTAAAAATATCAAGACCTAGTTAAATCCAGATTTAGGTATAAAGGCTGGCATTTGATAATTGCAAATTAGTGTGAGAGGCTGCGATTTTTCGGTGCCCATATAAAATCCTTTTCCAAAATCGCAGTGTTCTCCGTTTGTTGGTGTAATATTCCCCTTAATGCCTGATTTTGAGCCATGATAAAGAGTTATAGACTCATTAATGCGTATGCTTTTGATGTCTCCATATATAGCCCCCCAATCTTTTATAATGATGTATAGAGGATGTGGGTGTCAAAAGTATTTGACACCATTGATACAGGATTGCTACAGCGCAGCTTTTAGCAATCCTTAAAATATTCGTAATCCGCTCATGCAAAAAAATGGCTACTTACTCATATTTTTGTGTCAAAGATAATAATTTCTTGCAAAGCAAGCTTGCATCGAATTTTTATACTTTTGACACTTGTATCATATACATTATCGCATACGAAATGCTTTAAGACAAGAGCAGAAGTCAATTATAGATAAACCAAGGGTTACGCCCCAAGATAAGGCGTAACCCTTTGTTACTGTATTTTTCCACATACATTTTTTTATAATACAGGTGTTAACGGTATATAACTCTGTTAGGAGGTATTTGTAAGAGAATTTGCTATCCGTTAACACCCACATTATCCCTTAGAGGTTAAGGCTAGTAAGCTATTACATCGCAGAAACCAAAGTTTTCTTTGAATTTCTTGCCGAGTTTGTCTGCTAAAGGCTGCATTTTATCCGTAAGCTTTCTGAATCCTCATACAGAGAGTCAAGCTTTAGCATTAAGTTCCTTTGTGGCCTTTTCAACCTTGTTATAGAGCTTGTCATATTCTACAACGAGAGCATCGATTTCTTTCTGAGTCTTGATAAGAGTTTCTTTTTCCTTGTCGGTAAGAGCCTTTGAAGACTTGATAAACTCTATATTATCTTCTATCTCAAGATCCTCATCAGTTGCATTATCATATATCTTGTTCCAAAGCTTTATAGCTTTGTTGGAAAGAACATCAAACTTATCTTCTATCTCCCAGTTGTTGGTAAGTTTATTTGTAACCGTATCTATCTGTTCGTAGGTTTTGTCGATGTTCTCAAGTGTGGTTAAGAGCTTTGTAGTTCTCGGTCAAGGACTGCTTTTCAGCCTGTGTGAGCTTGCCATCATTTTTAAGAAGTTCTCATACTCTTCATCTGATCAGCCTTAGATGGCATATCACTTGGATAAGCAAAGAAATCTTCATCGGTTTCATAAAAATCCATATCCTTATCTACCATTTTGTTACTTGAAGGTTTCTTTTCCCTCAGCCGCACGAGCTGTGCTAATCCAGAAGCCATTCCTGATACAATCAAACTTCCTGCTACTAATAAAATCGCTAATTTTTCATAATATTTACCGTCCTTTCTATATCCACGTTATTCTTGATAACTTAGGTGTTATCCTTTATCTGTCTGTAGTATAGCTTAGGAAATTTAGGTAAAATCTCCTTAAAAATGTAAGGAGTTCTTGGAAAAAGTGTGGGAAATTTGTGGCAAAATGAGAGTGAAGATGGTACCATTTTTCTCCCGAAGCCACTTCCAGCCTGCCTTTGTGTAGTTTTTGCAATATCGTTTGCCATAGAAAAGTCTCTATGCCAAACTTACCTCCCTTTCCTTTTGTAAAAATCTCTCAAAAATATGTGGTATGTCTTCCTTGTCTATGCCGTCTCCATCATCAGAAACCTTAATAATCGTCTCTTTGTCAGAAGTTTCACAAGAGAGTTTAATCTCTGATTTTGCATATCTTATCCCATTTGAAAGAAGATTGGATATAAGCCTCTCAATTAGCTTAACGTCAGCAGATACGATTGATGCTGTCTTGGTTTCACAGATGATATTTACATCTTTAGCCATAAGCCTGAAATTATCTGCCGCTTCAGCGATAATTGCCGATATATCTACATCTTCAAATTCAGGCTCGCAAGCCTCCATCTTGGAAAGGAAGAGGATTTCATTGATAAGGTCAGCCATTTTTGCGCTTTCCTTTAGGATGACATCTGTTGCCTCCTCTTTAGGTATGACATGGTACTTAATCCCCTCTGCGTAGCCCTGAATGGACATTAGAGGAGTTTTAAGCTCATGGGAGGCATTTTGAAAAAATCTCTTTTGTATGCTTTCACTTTCCGCAAGCATCTTAGACATTTCATTCACTGTTGTTATAACAGCCTCTATCTCAGAGTAATTGACTCGGGGCTTGCTAAGCTTTCTCTGCCTTTCTTACCGATAGAAAGGAGGTAGTCTTTAAGGGCCTCAAAGTCCTTATTTGCCTGTCTTGTGGTAAGGAAGAGAAAGAAAATGGAGCCGATGCCTGAGAGCACGAGAGCTGCCATAAGCACCAGATTGACCCTGTCTATGAACTTTTGCATAGGTGTGATATTGATATAAAAGAGTACATAGTAGTCCTTGCTATCCTTACTTTCCGCATCGGGAACGAAGACATCATTTTCAATAACTCCCTTATAGTCCCTTGCCTGAACCAGATAAATATTGTCATTCACATTCAGCTTGTGGTGGGAATCCTTGTAGGAGTCAGGGCTATCCGCTATCATTTCAGAGAGAGCTTTTGCTGTCTTTACCTCATAATCGTAGTACCAAGGTGGCGCGGGGAAGACGAGATTGCCGCCTTTATCTATAACGAGGTGCATGACAGGCACAATGAGGGCTGTATCTTCAGTTTCTTCGCCTTCTTCATCCTCACTTTCAGCAAAAAAGGTTACGCTTCCTATATTGTCCATTTCATTTTTGAGGGCATCACTTGTAAGTGCCTTTATATACTGGTCAGAAATAACCTGAAAGAGGATAAATACGGCAAGAAGCGAAAACAATACTATAAACGAGGGTACAACAAAGATTCTGTGTAATAGTTTTTTCTTTTTCATACTCCCTCCGATAAGGTCAGCTTGAAGCCAAAGCCCCAGATAGTTTCTATGTGAACTCTGCTTCCTGCATCTTTTAGCTTTTTCCTAAGTCTCTTCATAGTATCGTCAGTAACCCTTGTTTCGACCTCACTGTAGCCCCAGATATCGGAAAGGAGTTTATCCCTTGATACTGCCTTTTCAGGGGTGGAAAGCAAGAGGGAAAGCACCTGAAACTCAGTCTTAGTGAGCTTAAGCTCATTGTTAAGAACCTTACTGGAAAATGAGGAGGCATCAAGGGAGAGGTCTCCGAAGCTTTTGACATCCAAGCCTCTTTCGGTCTCTGCCTTGCCAAGCTTACTTAGTATTGCATTTACCTTGAGTGTGAGCTTTAGAGGGGAGAATGGCTTGGTGAGATAGTCGTCACAGCCTGACATAAATCCCGTCATAAAGTCTGCATCCGTATCCCTTGCAGTAAGTAGGAGAATGGTGATGTCCGGATAGGCTTTTCCTTATCCTGCTGCAAGCGGTAAAACCGTCAATTCCCGGCATCATTACATCCAATACAACTATATCAGGGACTGAATTATCAAGCTCTGTGAGGAGAGAATCTCCATTTTCAAAAAGCCTGACCTCGTGCCCTGCATCTTCGAGGAATTTGCCAAGGCAACCCTGATATTCTTTTCATCATCAGCTATAAATATTTTTCCCATAGTAACTCCTAAAAAGTTGTTATATATAGTGGCACATTTTTAGGAAATTACAAGAAAGATAAGTCCGGCAAGCTATAAAAGCAAGAGCTTAGAAAAATAAGCTCCAAAGGTATGTTGTAAAGCTAAGGTATTTGCCATATAATAAGTGTATGATTAGTTAAGAGTTTATATAACTTGAGAAGGGAAACGCTTATGAAGGTCAGTGAGATTATTAAGAAGCCTGTGGTGGAGGCGAAGTATCTGAATGTGGACAATTCCGATAGATACCGCCCCATTATCAGGCTTTTTATTTAAATTATGAAAAACTGAAAATACTGGTTATATCAGGAAGAGGTTTTTGAGGAACTAAAAAGAAGATGCATATTTTTGCAGAATACAACATAGAACAGTGTAAGCAGGACTTAAAGACGCTTACTGAATGGGGCAATCTTCTAGCTATGCAGGATACAAGAAGGGCAGCAACCCTGGAAGAATTTGCCAATAAAAAATTCCGTTATCAGCTATCCGAGACAGCAGTAGAAATAGAGCGAATGATAATAAGGATTGAGAATCTCTTCATAGAAAGCTCTTCCTTAGAGCCTAGCCTGCTTGAAAGAATAAGGATGAGCCTTGCAAATCTTCCTTCGATGTTAGAGGAAGATGATGAGAAGCTGTATTCGTATTGGAATGATTTAAACAATGACTTTAAGAGGCTTAATCAGAACTATCAGGACTATATGAGAGAGCTAAACAGTGTAAAGGCTGAAAACCTCATGCGTACAAAGGAATTTTTGGTGTTTAAGGATAGATTGATTGAATATTTGAGGAATTTTGTAAAGGGGCTCCAGACAAATGTAGGGATTATTGAGGCTATCATCAAGGGGTTTGAGGAAACAACAATAGAGTCGCTTTATTAACAGGATATTTCAGTATGAACTATCAATACCGAGACTTGAGGCTGTTGTGGATACGGAGATAATTCTTGATAATATAAAGGGAAGATTTAAGAGTATTAAGGACTGGTTTGTAAGTGATAGTAGCAAAGAGTCAGAGGTAGTTAAGGTATTTGATACAACCAATGAGATAATCCGCAAAATAACGGGTTATGCAGCGAGGATAAGCGAGAGTGGGGGCAGTAGTGCAAACAGGAGGGAAGAATATAAAAGCTGGCAGAGATATTTTATGAATGTGAGGATATAAATGAAGCTCACTGCTTTGCAGGACTTGTCTTTGGTACAGAGACAGTACTTCACTTAAAGGGAATAGAAGAAAGGCAGACAGAGAGCATAAACAGCGGAGTATATGAAGAAAAAGCTTCTATAAAAACTGTTATACCAAGGGTTAGGGACTTATAGGGAAAAAGGCAAAAAGAAGCGGAATTAAAGATAACTATAAGGAAAAAAAGAAGAACTTAGGGCTTGCAACCATAGAAAAGCTTGCAGCTGAAAGAGAACTCTTAAAAAGCTATATAAAAAGACGGAAAGCTTGTATTTAAGGGATTTACCTGAGATAACTCCTTTTGTGAGGGACGTATTCTTAACTTGGATATCAAAGGCTCTGGAAAAATAAAAAGCGGCAGGGGTAAGACTGAAGAGGGTAAAAGGTTTAGGCTTATATATCCTGTTAAGGATGAAATGTGTGAGATTAAAAAGTGAAGACGGAGTGTTGTATATGCCGTCTTATGAAATTATATTTGAGGATGAAATAGATGAAGGCGTTGGAAGTATTGCTTTAGTAAAAAGATGGATATTAAAGTCAAAGGATAGGGAGCTGTATTATTCTGTAAGAGATGAGCTACCTAAGTTTAAGCAGTTTTTGATAGAGAAGCTTGGATTTCAGGTGATTGTCAATCCCTATCTTATAAAGCTTGAGAAAATTCCCGCTGTAGCTGAAAGCTGGATGGGAATAAGGGAATTTGGCGACAAGATGGAATATGTGATTTTCCTGACTACCCTTATGTTTTTAGAAGAAAAGGATATGGGAGAGCAGTTTGTCCTTTCAGAGCTTACAGAATACATACAGACAACAGTAGAGGTGGAGCAGATTGACTGGACGGTCTACAGAAGTAGAAAGTATCTTGTCAAAGTTATGAAGTATCTGGTCTCATCAGGAATATTAGAGCTTAACGATGGCAATGAAGAAGACTTTGCTAAGGATGGGGTAAGTGAAGTGCTATATGAAAATACGGGAGCATCCAGGTATTTTGTAAGGAATTTCACTAAGGACATATCAAACTTTACGTCCATATCTGAATTTGAAGAGGGAGACTTTATAGATACCAACGAAGACAGGGGAATAGTGCGCAGGCAGAGAGTCTACAGAAGGCTCTTGCTCTCGCCGGGGCTTTATAGGAATGAAGAGACGGAAGAGGATTTTAACTATATAAGAAATTTCAGGGGGATAATAGCAGATGACTTTGAGGGACTGTTTGACTGTAGTCTTCATTTGCATAAATCAAGTGCCTACCTGGTGTTAAACGAGGGTTCAAGGCTGGGGAGGTCATTTCCTGAGGATAATACTTTGTCTGATATAGTACTCCTTGTAAATGACCTGATCCTTAAGAGAATAGATGAAAATAAACTTACACCGGGTATAGATGAAAGCATTATTTTATCGCTAGAAAGCTTTGATGAATTGATTGAGGAAACGAAGAGGCTGTATGGAAGTGGATTTGCAAAGACCTACAGAGATATGACAACTAAGGAAATGTGCACTGTGACAGCAGAGTATATGAAGGAGCTTCAATTTGTAGAATATATTGGCGGTGATGTAAGAATCAATCCAATCGTAGGTAAGGTGGCAGGAAGATATCCAAAGGATTATTTAGCAACAGATGTGTAGACGGATACTGCATAGATATAGTAAAAAGCAGCAGTTATAAGTGAAGAGGTTTGCACTCTTAGCAATAAGTTTGGTGTAGCGGTGTGGAATAGGAAAAGTAAGGAGAGGCAGATGAATAGCAACTGGAAGATAAACAGGGTAGGTCTTGTGGATTTTTGGTATTATGATGACGAGGAATTTGTGTTTGATGATGGGAGGATGCTCCTTAGGGGAGCAAATGGTTCAGGTAAGTCTGTAACCATGCAGAGCCTCATCCCCCTGCTGTTAGACGGAAATATGAGACCTGAGAGACTTGATGCCTTTGGTACAAAGGCAAGGAAAATGGAGAACTATCTTCTTGAAGAGGATGATGACAGGGAAGAACGCACAGGTTATCTCTATATGGAGCTTAAAAGAGAAGAAAATGAAGAGTATGCTTCATTTGGCATAGGTATAAGGGCAAGAAGAAATAAATCCTTAGAGTCGTGGTATTTTCAGATTACTGACAGCAGAAGAATAGGGAAAGATATACTTTTGTACAAGGAAATGGATGGCAAGATTACCCTTTCAAAGACTGAGCTTAAAAACAAGTTAGTAGAGGGCGGAAGGGTGATGGAGAGCCAAAGTGAGTACTTGACTGCGGTAAATAAGACACTTTTTGGATTTGAAAATGAAGATGAATATAAGGAACTTATAGATATACTTATAAGGCTTAGAGCGCCAAAGCTGTCTAAAGACCTCAAGCCCACCCTTATAAGTGAGATACTTAGCGGTTCTTTGCAGCCTCTTTCAGATGATGACTTAAAGCCTATGTCAGATGCAATTGAGAAGATGGATGAGACTAAGCTAAACCTCGAGAATCTGCAGGATAGCCTCGCTTCAAGGAAAGCAGATAGAAAAAGTATATAGCTATATAACGAAGTTGTGCTTTTTAACAAGGCAGGCTTTCTTTTGGAAGCGGAAGGTGATTACAAGAAACTTAAAAAAGAAGAAACAGAGAGCCAAAAGAGGCTTGAAGATGTAAAAAAGGAGATTGAATCAAAAGATACTGTATTAAAAGAGCTGGAGAGTGAAGAAAACAGATTAAGGGAAGAGAAGAACTCCTTAGGAAGTGAAGAGATAGTAAAACTTAAGGAAAATGAAGGAAGACTTGAAGGCAAAGCCCTGTCTTTGGAAAATATCATAAAGGATAAAGAGAAGAGGGAAGAGGATAAGAAGGAAAGACAGAGAAGCTTACAAAAGGAGATTAGAGAAGATAAGGATGAGGCAGAATCGTTGTGGGAGGCTTGTGAGTCTATCCTTAATGAGATGGATGATGAACTTGAGTCAGTACCTTTTGATGATTTTTGCTTTTATGAGGGAGGAGCTTGAAAAGAATAAAAATGAAAAATATTCTTTTGAGCCTCACACCAAGACCTTTGAAGACTATGCGTTAAAGGCAAAGGAAGGAAAGAGGCTTCTGAAGAGGAGGCAAAACAAAGTGATAAATATGACAGAGTCCTAAAAGTCTTTGATGAATATAAGAGTAGGCAGGATGATTTAGAAAAGACCGAGAGGCAGTGTGAGACACTCCTACATGACGAAAAGCAAAAGGCTTACGGAGGAGGTATATGCCCTGGAAAAGGAATATAGAGCAAGATATTGATACTGCACATTTACAGAGTATAGAAAGAGAAATAGAATACTATGACGAGAACAAGAATTATTATGATATAAAAAAATATCGTAAAAGCCCGCTTATGAAATAGTTTATGGAGAAATCTTTGAGAAGAAGCTAAGAATAGGTAATGAGATCCGTGCTCTTAAAGAAGAAATAAAAGATAAGGAGAACGAATTATTAGAGTGGAAGAATAAAAAGACCCTGAGCCATTAAGAGTGGAAAGTGTAATAAAAAAATAGAGAAAAACTAAGGTCGAGGGCATTGAATTCTTAAACTTTTATAAGACAGTGGACTTTGCAGCAAACCTTGCGGAAGACAGAGAGAAACAGTCTTGAAGAGGCTCTGTTTTATGATGGGAATCCTTGATGCTATCATAGTTTCGGGTAAGGATAGGGAAAAAGGTATTAGCTGTTTGACAAGGGAGTTGGTGACAGGTATATATTTGATGATGTTAAGGCTGTAAATGATAATATACTTAACAAATTTGAAATCGAGGAAGAGTATAATAATATCTTCTCAAATTTTCAAGATAAATGCAGCTCTCTCAAAGCATTTCCCTAAAGAAAAACCGAAAAACAGCGGAACTTGGATAGGTGAAAACGGAAGCTATGGACTGGGGAGTAATAGAGGAAAAACCACAGGAGAATACAAGGCAAGCTTCATAGGAGCACTTTCCAGAGAAAACTACAGGATTAAAAAATAAATGAGCTTGAGAATGACATTAGGAATTTACAGGAAGAAATAAGGCTTAAGGAAGAAAAATCTTAGGGATAATACAGGCGAGGGAGGAAGAGCTAATAAGGAATGGGAGAGTTTTTCCAAAAGCCTGACAGTATGAATACAGCCCTTGGAGAATTAAATAAAAGTAAGGGAAAGGCTTAGGGGGATATTAGAGGATATAGCGAGGCTTAAAACAGAGCTGGATAGGGAGAAAAAAAGCTTTGGATGAAAGTAAGGCTTGCAGCCAGTGAAGCCTGTGGAAAAATGTTATGTAAAGGCAAACCTTCGCCTGTTTGAAGAACTTAATACAGCACTTGATGAGTATAGAGTTCTGCTTTGTTAATCTATCTTCTTCACACAAAGGGATACCTTGCAAAGCTTGACTTTGATATGCTTGAAGGAGACAAAATCTTCTTGAGGTAGAAGAGTACCTTGACAATATACGCTATGAACTCTCTACAGACAGAGCCGAGCTTAAGGACGTAAGAGCAAGGCTTGATTCGGTAAGGGAGCAGTTAAAGTTTACTGATTATGATAAGATAAAGGATAGGATTGACAGTATAGAAAAAAGGCTTAATGAGATACCACCGGTCAGAACGGAAGCCTCTATGACACTTGGAAGAAGAAAGCAGGAAGAAGCTGACATCGAAAAAGAGTCTTGAGGGGATTTAAGCCACAGCTTGAGTCAAGACTAAAACATAGAGATGATATGGAAAGAGCCTTTAAGGATGAGCTAAAGCTAGGGCTTGTAGAGGTGCTAGAGCTAAATGAAGAAGTGTTAAAGCTTGCAGAAAGGCTAAGACTAAGCCTAAGAGAGGCGGTGGGCGATACAAAGGCAGGAAGATGTATTTGGAAGATTGCAGGAAACCTTCCATAAATACAGGGAGGACTCACCAGATATAACGTAAATATGAGATATCTATTTACAGGGAAACTGTGGACTACGGCAGTGTTAAAAACGTGAAAAGGCTTGATATCTCTGCAAAATACAAGGGAAGCCAGGTAAAATTCGGTGGCCTTGTAAGTGCACTTGATGGTGAGGTATTGGAGCTTGAAAACATCCTTAAAGAAAGTGACAGGGAAATCTATGAAGACATATTGATAGGAACTGTGGGTAGGAAGATAAGGGCAAAGATTCGTCTTGCAGAAAAATGGGTAGGAAAGATTAAGCTGTTGATGGAATCAATGGAAACCTCCAGTGGTTTAACCTTAAGCCTTGCTTGGAAGCCAAAGAAGGCGGAAAAGGAAGAGGAGCTTGGGACGAAGGTACTGGTTGATATACTTATGAGGGATGAGGAGATACTTAGACCTGAGGACTCCGCTAATCTGTCGGGGCATTTTCGCTCTAAGATAAATGAAGCGAAGAAGGCAGCAGAAGAATCAGGCGGAATGAAGAGCTTTTATGCGGTAATAAGGGATATACTTGACTATAGAAAATGGTATGAGTTCACCCTGATGTATCAGAGGGCAGGAGAGAACAAGAAGGAGTTAACGGATAGGGTATTCTTTACCTTTAGTGGTGGAGAGAAAGCTATGGCTATGTATGTGCCACTGTTTTCAGCAGTTGTTGCCAAGTACCAAGGAGCAAGGGAGGATGCGCCTAGACTCGTGGCGCTGGATGAGGCCTTTGCAGGAGTTGACGAGACCAATATCAGGGATATGTTTAGGCTGATGTCGGAGTTTGAGTTCAACTTCGTGATTAACTCACAAAGTCTGTGGGGAGATTATGATACTGTTCCTGCTCTAGCCATATATCAGCTTGTAAGGCCTGAAAATGCTAAGTATGTAACAGTTATCAGATACAGATGGAATGGAACAAGGAGAGAGCTGATTGATGGTATAAGTGAAAGGGGCTAATTTTTGTCTGAGATAAATGAAGCGGTAGAGTATTTTTAAGAAAAAGCCTGTCTATGAAAAAGCTATTTAAGAATTTAAAAAGAAATATGAAAAGCTCATGGAAAGATAGGCGGGATAGCTGTGCTTATAGGACTTAGCACGGGTGATAAAGAGGATATATCAAAGCTTTTTGATGAAGGACTTTACCTCAGAAGAAGAGGTAAGAGTTTCTGCAAAATCATTTGAAAAAGGTATTACAAAAAGCAGGTTTAGCAGTCTAACTACCCTAGATATACTTAGCCACTACTTTGGGATAAAAGCTTCGTACCAACAAGGAAAAAGAGCAGAAGAGGACGTGGGCAAAAAGGGCAGAATATCTGGCAGAACTAACAGGGATACACAGATAAAAGCATATATAAAGGAGTGGTTAACAGGGTATTTTTGCCGAGGTGTAGATGGTGCAGTGGTCATTGCAAGAAGCTACAATGCAGATAAAAACGAGCTTAAGATTATTTTACAAAAGCTAATTAAAGCAATTCCTGTGCTGCCTTACTTTCAGGGAGGTAAAAAGAAAGAACTTCTTGCTGTGTTTGCCGCACAAACTGCCGGAAATCCGCATTTCTTTGATGATAACACCTTGGCAGGGAATCTTCTTACAGCATTTCTTAGAGATTATTTTCGCTTCGGATATGAGGATGATTTATCAGAAGCTGAGAACAGAAGTAATGTGTTGTTTAAGGCAGGCATTGTAAAGGATACTCTGTCGAATGATGTAATAGCTTATGGAATAAGAGGAAGATGTGTGGATGGAAGTCTGCATCAGGGGATGGAAGGCTTTCTTCATCAGAAAGAACCGGTTAAGTTAAGTCTGCTTACACTTGCGAATCTGGAAGAAACATTTCACAAACAGCGTAGATAGAAGGATATATATGTTGAGAATCCGGCAGTATTTTCCATACTTATAAGCCGTTTTCCGGAAAAGGCTTTCATATGCAGTTATGGACAGATAAGAAGGGCAGTATTTATGCTTTTAGACCTGTTTGATAAAAATACAGTATTTTCCTATGTGAGACTTTTGATCCTGAGTCACCTCTTATAGCAGAGAGACTTAAGAAAAGATATGGAGAAAGGCTGACATTTTGGAAGTATGAACCGAAATGTATCTAAAAGTATATATAATCGAAAGCGAAACTAACCAAGCAGAGAATTAAAAAACTGGATGGAGTTAGGGATGCTACCCTCCTTGAAAAAATTGCAGAGCTTATGAGAGAAGAGGGGCGTGCGGCCTACCAAGAGAGTATACTAGAGGAATATTTTTGATAAAACGAAGGGTTATGCACTAAGATAAGTTTTGGTAAATCAGCTTGACAAGATGAAAGAAGAGTGATAGTATAGTGATGACACTAAAACATATATTTAATCGTTTAATAAAAAGCTGATGAAGGGAGATTATTATGAAGAAAACCTATGAAATCGAAGTTGATTGCGCTAACTGTGCCAACCTTATGGAGGATGTGGCAAAGAAGACTGCCGGAGCAAAGGATGTTTCAGTGAATTTTATGGCTCAGAAAATGCTTGTTGAGTTTGAAGACGGACAGAATGAAAAGGCTGAGAGAAAGAGGTACTTGCACTACTGCAGAAGGTGGAGCCTGACTGTGAGATAGAAATCTAAATAAAGTCTAAAAGTAGGGTAATAGATTTATAAGAATGTAATGTATGGCTGTGACTAGAAGTTTAATAGAATCAGTAGTGAAAGAGAAACTTAAAAGGAGCGGTGCATGAATAAGAAACAGAAAAGAATGCTCATCAGAATATTGATTACAATAGTTCTTCTTGTGGCGCCAAATCTGTCTCACTATTAAGGAGTGATAAACTTAGGTCTCTACTCTTGTGACATATGTCATAATCGGTTATGACATACTTAAAAAAGCAGGAATAGGGATACTAAACAGGAGGGTATTTGATGATAACTTCCTGATGGCAGTTGCTACAATTGGAGCCTTTGCCTTGGCTATCTATGAGAAGAGTGCAGACTATAATGAGGCGATTGCAGTTATGCTGTTCTATCAGATAGGAGAGCTTTTCCAGAGCTATGCGGTTAGAAGAAGCCGTAAAAACATCAGTGAGCTTATGGACATCCGACCTGACTATGCAAATCTTTTGGAAGACGGCAACATTATCCAGGTATCTCCTGATGAGGTAGCCATTGGAAGTGTAATAGTAGTTCAGCCCGGAGAGAAGGTTCCTCTTGACGGCGTCGTTATAGAGGGAAATTCAAGCCTCAATACCAGTGCACTCACAGGAGAGAGTCTCCCAAGAGATGTTAAAGAGGGTGATGAGATTATAAGTGGCTGTATTAATATAAAATGGAGTGCTAAAGGTTAGTACTAACCAAGGAGTTTGGTGAGTCTACAGTGTCTAAGATACTGGAGCTTGTGGAGAATAGCGGAACTAGAAAGTCAAAGTCTGAGAAGTTCATTTCAAAGTTTGCAATGGTGTACACTCCTTTTGTATGCTATAGTGCACTTGCACTTGCTCTTCTCCCTCCGCTTGTGAGAATGTTCTTCAAACCTTTCCCGACTTTGTGATGTATGGGTATATAGGGGCACTTACCTTCTTGTAATAAGCTCGTCCCTGTGCCTTAGTTATAAGTGCACTCTTAGCTTTTGCGGAATAGGTGGTGCAAGCAAGGAGGGCATACTGGTAAAGGCTCTGAACTTCCTTGAAAACCCTGTCTCAGACTAAGATTGCACTGACAAGACAGGAACCCTGACTAAGGGAGTGTTTGAGGTGAGTGCAGTTCATCACAGTGAGATGGAAAGTGCTAGGCTTATAGAGTATGCAGCCCTTGCAGAATGCGCCTCCTCCCACCCAATCAGCAAGAGCCTTAAAATGGCTTATGGAAAGGAAATTGACAGGAGCTGTAAGACGGATATCGAAGAGATAAGCGGAGAGGGAGACTGCAAAAGGTTGACGGAAGTGATGTGGCTGTAGGCAATGGAAAGCTGATGGAGAGACTGAATATTCCTCACCATGAATGTCATTTATCAGGAACCATAGTATATATGGCTATTGCTGGAGAATACTCAGGGCATATTGTAATATCTGACGTGAGAAGTCTCAATGCTGGGCTACCGCTATAGATGAGCTAAAAAGCTTGAAAGAAAGACGATAATGTTAACTGGAGACAGGAAGAAGGTGGCAGATGAGACGTACGGCATCCTTGGAGTGGATGAGGTCATGAGTGAGCTATCTCGCAGACAAGGTATCAAAGGTTGAAGAGCTTTTAAGCAGGAAGTCAGACAGGGAAAAGCTTGCCTTTGTGGGTGATGGAATAAACGATGCGCCAGTGCTTACAAGGGCAGATATAGGTATAGCCATGGGTGCTATGGGCTCAGATGCTGCGATAGAGGCAGCAGATGTGAGTACTGATGGATGACAACCCTCATGCAGATAGCAAAGGCAATCAAAATCTCTAAAAATGCCTTGGAATAGTGTATCAGAACATTGTATTTGCACTTGTAATCAAGTTTGGCTGTCTCTTCCTTGGTGCTATAGGAGTAGCAGATATGTGGTTTGCAATCTTTGCAGATGTAGGTGTAATGGTGATTGCGGTGCTAAATGCTATAAGGGCTTAGAGGGGTTAAGAATTTGTAGAATAGAAGACTTCTATCCGTGAAAAGCAAGGGACAGAAGTTTCTTACATTTTTGTTATTCAGCCATATCTATTTACCCTAACTGCTGGAGCCAGCGACAGGATAGCTCCATCCAGTCCTCACAGCGTTTGTTTATACCGGAACTTGTTCCCTTGGCGGCAGTCTCCTCATTTGCAAGGGCAAGCCCATGTTCGCCTGTCGGGACAAATATGCAGCCCAACGGACACTTTGTTGTTTATCAGTGCTTCAGCAACAACAATGAGTTCTGCACAGGAACAGCGGAATCAGCCAGTGTATGCCAAATAAATGTCGGAGGAACATTGTGGTGACTTGATTTTCTAAGCTTAGGAGTTCTTAAGCCCAGGGCTCTCCTTTGTACCCATAGAGGTTTAGTAATACTGCCTCCATGAGGTCTTTGTACCTGAAGTTATGACGGGATATGAGAGAATAAAGCCCATTTGTACTGATATCTCTACAGGTGATAAACCTGTTTCTTTTATTTAGCCACTCTTTATCCCAAAACACACCAAGATTCTGCCGCAAGATGCCCTCCTGCGGAAAAACCGACAAATTGCAATTTTATCTTTATTTACATGATATTCTTTTGATGTTCTTATATGAGCAACGCTCGACAGGCTCACACAATGCTTGAGGAAATTCAGCTGGGGCAACGCTGTATCTAAGGACATGCAGCGTGAAAGCCTCTTGCAAGATACTGAATAGCTACTGCCTCTGCCTCTCTGTCAGAAGTGATAGCCATAGCCTCCACCCGGACATATTAAGGCTAAAGGTCTTTCTCTGTATATATCGATTTCCTTCGAATTATCAAGCAGATAGGTATAAAGTTTAGCCTCACCACCATTTACTTTGATTGGAATAGTCTGATTTAACATAATCTTTTACCTCCTAGTTTATATCTATACCATCTTTAGTGAATAATAGTCTTTTTAGCTTATAGTGTCAACTACAGACATATACTGATTTTTAATTTCTCTTGACTTTGCGTCCCTGCCTTATTATAATAGTTGAGGTGGCAAGGCCATTTGTTCCCTTAGTTAAATGGATATAACAAGCGCCTCCTAAGCACTAGTTGTGGGTTCGATTCCCGCAGGAACATTTATTGTAAGCGGTAATGATGATAAGTCATTGCTGCTTTTTTCATGTAAAAACAGCAGTTTCGGTGACAGATTTGTCAGCGAAAATAACGATTTGTTAATTTTATTGCTATGGTAGGAGTAATTATGTTCCTCTTTTTACGGGATTGGCTGCAGTTAGGCATTACATTATCAATTCTTGTAGTAAGCTACCTTATGTTGGATTCATGGGGAGTTGTCATTTTGTTTATTGCAAAAATCAGAGAGGTGTTTACGGACATTCTTATTGCGTGGATGATTTATGTTTGTTAGTATGCATAAGACTTTAAATTTATGTTTTTACAGAGTATAATGAGATGCAGAATAAAAATTTGATAAATTAAGTTAATCGTGCCATATGGCTTGATTATAAATGCAAAGATAAAAACGCAACGTACATCTATGATGTATTAGAGCCGGTAGGTAGTCTACTCGTCCTATGTAAATAGGGGTAAGTAACCTTCCTCCGGGTTGTCCTATTCTTTGTTCAATAATTATTTTAGGAGGATTCTTATGAACAAAGTAAGTGGAAAACTGACAGCATATTTTGAGGAACCGTTTTGGATAGGGTGTATTTGAGCATATCGAAGATGGTAAACTGTCTGTGGCAAAGGTAATATTTGGTGCAGAGCCAAAAGATTACGAAGTGCAGGAATATATTCAAAAATACTATTCCGATTTGAAATTCAGCATGGCTGTTGATACTGCTGTAAAGGATATAAGCAGAAATCCGAAAAGGATGCAGCGCCAGGCAAGAAAACAGTTGCTGGAAAAAGGCATCGGCACAAAATCACAACAGTTATTGAAATTACAGCATGAACAGAACAAACAGGAGCGTAAAGAGAGAAGTCATAAGAAAAAGAGACAGAAGAACATATAATGTTTGAACTGAAACAGCAAAAGAAAAAGAAAGGCATAAGGGACATTAAAAGTTCTTGGCTTTTCGATCAAATTTGAAGCTATGGAGGTGATGAAATGATTAGAAAATTAAAAAAAGAAGATGCTCAATCTATACGAGAAATATGTGATATTTCTTTAGGATATACTGTTTCTACAGAGTTAGTAGAGAATCAAATCACAAAACTATCAGCTGATAAAAAGCTATCATGTGATTTATGTTTATGAGGATGAGGATTTCACATAAAGTTGTTGGATTTATACATGCTGAAACATATGAGAGTCTTTATTCAGATTGTGGATTAAATATTCTAGGATTAGCTGTCTTACCAGAGTTTCAAGGAAGAAGCATTGGGAAAAATTGATGAATCATTTAGAAATGGATTCTCGACAAAAATTAATTAAGTTTATCAGGTTAAACTCAGGAGAAAGCGAGAACAGAAGCACATAAAATTCTATAAGAATATAGGATATGTATGTGATAAGACGCAAAAGAGATTTATTAAAATTTTTCGAATAAGTCAATTCCGGTTTGCAGCACCAGCTTATCGCAAAACACCTCATAAAATTCAAAAGGATAAGGAATATAAAATTAATAGTGATATTATATTGACAGGAATGTCTGTAATATCACTGTTTTGCTTTGTAAAAGATATGGGCGAAGTTAATGTGAAATAACGGTGGTTATAGTACTTACGGATTAACTATTGAAGGAGGCTAAACAAGATGTCTGAAAGTCAGAATATTGAATATAAAGAGTCATGGCGTGATGAGTATCTGAAGTATCTTAAAGCCAAGATTACTCATGAACATGATCGTCGTGTCGAGACCTATCCTTTTGCCAGAGAAGCTATCCGTGAAGCTGTCTATAATGCTATAGCACATAATTCCATTCCATATAACCCTGATATCGCCAATGTGTTTTATCGTGCAGGGTATATTGAGGCATGGGAATGTGGAATACAGAAAAATTTGTGATGAATGTAAAGCGCTTTGGTGCAGAGCTACCAAGATATGAAATAATCGGAAATGGAATACGTGTGCATTTCAAGGCACTAAAGAGCGCACTAATAGAAGATTTCAAAGAACCAAAGCGCCACATATCTGACGCTTTGGCACACAAGATTGTCTCTCAAGGTCTTTCTCAATATAGCTATGATAAATAGCTTAAATATTTTAGCAGGCTGTTGAATACTTGTCGCGGTTAGTGGCAAATTTACTGGTAAAAGTAATGCTATTGTTAGTGTATAATTATAATTGGCAATAGCAAAAAGAAGGGTTGCCCCTTTCCCAATCATACAGTTTTATTTTATTATTGATTTGAGAAAAATAACATAAAGGGAAAAAACTGTATGACTAATGCTATTATAAAAGAAAATAAGATTTCATTCAAGACCTTAGAGAAGAAAATTTTTGAAGATACTGCAAAGCTTGCCAGGAATACACTAAAATCATACTTGAAAACTATGATGATATTCTTTTAAAAGAGAGGATACTTCTAAATACAGGAATAAAGGAAAGAGAAAGACTTCGATAAGAACCGTATATGGAGATGTCGAGTATGAAAGAAGGGTGTACCAGACAAGGCTTAGAGATGGAACGAAAGCCCATGTTTATCTTCTTGATGAACAAATGGGTATGGAGAAGATAGGCTTAACATTCTACTAATCTTGCAGAGAAGATCGTCAATTCAGTTACGGGAACTCCCGTACAGGGCATCTGCTGAGATGTTAAGCTCTTCTACAGGACAGACCATAAGTGCGGGAGGCGTATGGAATATAGCCCAGAAGCTTGGTCAGAGGATAACATCAGAGGAAGACCTTGATGTGAAGAAGATGAAGGCGGGCATACCTGATGGAAAAAGGGAAATCGGAGTTCTTTTTGAGGAAATGCAAAACTGTACACTGATAATGCTGAGAATGAAGCGCAGGCGCATGAGATGGTCAGAGTCAGGAGCTGATAACTTTGCGAAGCTTCTGTGCCGGAAAGAAAAAAAGACCTGATAGATACCGCCTGCTGTTACTCAGGGGAATTGATATTTGATGAGAGCCAGAGTGAGATAAAAGAGCCTCTTAGCGCTTCAAAATCACCGTCACGAGACGGTAAAGGACTTCCATATATGGAAGTAGGCAGAGGAAGCCTCCCACTAACAGGTACACCATTAACAGCAGATAGAAAGGCATTAAGAAATTATATACTTGGCAACTAAAGAAAAAACATATGTTCAGTGCATAATCTGGGATGTTTGTGATACATAAAAACAATGATAAAAAGAAAAAGTAAGGAAATTTGCCAACGAGTACTTGACACAAACTATAATGATTCTTCGCTTGAAACGATATTTACAAATATGTTAGAATCAATAGTAATAGTGTCAGGAGTGTAAGAGACCCACTATAAAGACTATTTTCCCTGTTGTCTCTGGATTGCGGAAATTTCTAGGACTTATTTTCTTTAAATGAAAGTGGCTCCACACTTTAACTTAAAACTTTTTGTTCAAGTCAGATTGTGGAAGCTATTTATATTCGATAAACTTATTATGATACTAAAGTAGAGAAAAGAAAAAGTCTTCACTCCACATGAATGAGGGGGAGGGGGAGCTGATGTTCCTGCAGACACTTTCTTGTGACAGGATAGTTTTTAAATGGTTTATAATAAGATAATGTTTTTGTTTGCGGTTTCGTATTTCATCGATAAGCGATTGCGGTTCGAGAACGGTTATCGATGAAACCATAACTTCTCAACCATTGCCGGAAGTCTGGTATGCCTAGTATATCATCTTCATAGTAGTAATAATCATCTTCTTTATATAGTTTTTCCTGTTTCTTTCTTAATACTGTATCACTTTTTATTTTTCTATGATGTTTGTTGTATTGGCTTTGATTAGTAATTTTTATGTGTGAGGTTCCCCAGTGTTTTTGATATTCGTTTCCCAAAAATATTTTTGATAAGGACTTGGGAGTATAGAGCTATATCTGATGGTTCATCTAATGTAGTAATTTTTGATTTAATTCTGTCTATACGATAATAGTTATTATTAGTATCCTTTACATACAATATGTGAGTTGTTAGATTTTTGAATAACTGCAACAGGACTGCAAAATAATATCAGTTAAATCAAATTGCGGAGATTTTGTATTTGAATTTTATTTTACTCCTTTGTTATTGCATTTTGGATATCATCTTGTTTATCTAAAAATATGTTTTTGGGCACGGAGTTTACAGTATCTTTGATTTCGAAAAGATTATGCGCTGATTTTGAATCAGATTAGGGTGAACCCTGCTAGTATCCAGCTTCTATGGGAGTAATCACGGTAAAAAATAGTCACCTAAAAATCATCCATATCAATCAGGTAAATTGTTTTCTTATCGGCATTTCCAGATAAGATCGCAGATAAAAGCTCTGGCTGTTTCTATAAAATTGTCATTTTCATTGTCATTATCCATTTCAGGAGTAGGCGAAAGGTGTGTAAGTAGGTTTTTATTATCTAATATAGCGACGATATACTTTCTCATTTGTTGAACAGGTAAGCTACAAGCTTCTGCAAGGCTTTCTACAGAGCTATGAAGTTATCTGAAAGAATAAGTGATATTATTAGCCCGATTGTATCAGAAATTATTATTTGTTTTCATCTGTCGTTACACTCGTAATTCTAAGAGTTGACTGGTTTGATTGAATCATCTTAGTCTGCAAAATAGAAGGCTCTAAAACAAGTGCACTGCTTCCACTTCGTAAATATCTAGCAAAAGCAGATATGCCTCTAAGTCATCCTCATACATAATAGTATGAGGTATTTCTTCAGAAAGAGGTAAAAATATCGTATAGTTTTTGAGGATTTTCTTTTATTATGTAGTGCGGATATGCGTTCTTTGATATTGCCAAAAATCTTGAAAAACTACTCTTACATGTGTTTTATTTTTCATCAAAAGAGGCAGAAAACATTTCTCATATATATTCAAATACTTAGCAGATCTGTATATTCTGTTTTTATATCTGCCTTCGCGAATAGAAACAATTCTATCTAGGCGAAGTTGGATTATAGACTTATTCTCCATATTAAAAGCACAGAAGATAAAAAGCAGTTTGTTTCTTCGCTATAGAATAATAGTCCTGGAAGAAATTGTTAGTTCTATTGTTTTTATCACATACTAAATAGTTTATTTCAATGTTTTTGATTTATACGGATATTAACAAAGCTGTTTGAGCAATTCAACTGCTTTTTCGTCTATTCGGTTAGATTTACCATAAATCTTAGTAGATGAATCATAACTAGTCCAGTCGTAAATATTAGTACACTTTTATATAGAGTTTCTAGTGGTTTTTGTGTTGGAAAATGAGTTCTTAAAAGTGTCATAAAAAGTCATGAAAATCAAATAACTCGTCTTCAGATTCAAATAAGATGGCAGGTGATTTCTCTGATATAGAGTAGATTACGATGAATACCACCTTTATATGTGCGTTCGATCTATAAAACCGTCTTGAATAAGAGAATGTAAAATCTTTTGAGAAAATGTTGGTAAAGATAAATTTTGATCTATATCATGTTTAGCACCTGAATTATATTCTTTCAAATATTCTAAAATATCCATAGTCGGATGAATTATCATTAGTTGAAAATTCTTTCGTACAGATATGTACTGTCAGCAATAGATGAGAACTCCACAGACGAGTTCTATATAAGTAGCTATTCCTAATTTTGATAATGTGAGAATGATTAGCCATTGGCGCACTTCTTTGGAGAGTAATATCAGTATTTATTATTTTGCAGATTCCAAGCGTACTATACCACTTCTATTGGGCGTAATAATATCGTATCCATCAGAACGAATAGCATTTATTAGTTCGCTAAGTCTTGAGTTTGATATTCCGATATTTTTGAATAATTGATTCTCTTGATATATCTACGCCGGATTGGTAAGTAGATAATCTATCAATAATTCTTTTTGGCGTTACTCTTATTTTTCATATTTTTACACTTTCCTTTTCGCTTCGCTCAAGGCACAAAACAAGTTATGAAAAATGTGCGCTCTCCTCGCTTTTTAGTCTTATAATCTTTATATAGGATAGCAATATACTACAGAGCACGGGAGGAGGAGTGGCGAATTTATTTTCGACCCCGTATGTTTATATGCCGTCATCCTTACAAGCACAAACAAGTGGTACATTGAGTCGGACTCTTATCATTGGTAATAAACCATGTTTATTTAGTCACAGGATGACAGTCAATGTTGCTATCCTTTTTTATAAAGGTGGTGATACTTATGATGAAGTTAAAATACTCCATCTGCTGTGGACTTGATGTCCACAAAAATGTTATCGTTGCAACCATCGTAATCACAAATGCCGATGGAATCTCTGAGTACAAGCAAAAATCGTTTTCTACCTTCAACTCCAGATATTAGAAAATTTCACAACTGGCTGATCGAGAATAATTGTTATTATGTATGTATGGAATCCACTGGAAAATATTGGATTCCTATTTTTAATTATCTCGAAAATGACATAGAAGTCTGCCTTACCCATCCTAAATATGTCAAAGCCATCAAGGGAAAGAAAACTGACAAAAAAGACTCTAAATGGATTGCTGACCTCTACAAATTCGACCTTGTCAGATGTTCGTTTATTCCCCCTAAAGACTTCAGACAGCTGCGTGAAATCGCAAGATACCGCTTCAAACTGGTATGCATGAAATCTTCTGAGAAAAACCGCATACAAAACTGCATGACTGTTTCCAATGTCGGCATTGCCAGTGTACTGTCTGATCGCTTTTGGCAAAACAGCCACAGAAATCATGTCATATCTTCTTACACATACTTCTGATTCCATTGATGAAAGAGCTGTCCGCAAACTCATTAAAAAAGGGGCAAAAGCTAAATCCGATGAAATCATTGAGGCAATCAGGGGGTACAACATAGAATCTGATCAGGCTAAAAAGCTTGAACTTGCCCGCATCCATCTGGAGTATCTTGACGGCATGATTACTCAATCTGAAGTTGAGCTTTATGTAAGGATGAAGCCTTACTACAAATTCGTTGAACTTGTTTCTACAATCGTTCTTGCCGAAACAGGCGTAGATATGGGCATCTTTGATGACGCAAAGCACCTGTGCTCATGGTGTGAGGCTTTCACCTACCAACAGTGAGTCAGCCGGTAAAAAGAAGTCTGTGCGGATTTCAAAAGCAGGAGATTACTTAAAGCCTATGATGGTGCAATGTCACTTGCAGCAATCAAGAGCAAAAAGCAACCTTATTTTGCAATCAAATATGGTCGAGTTAAAAACGCCGTGGTCATAAGAAAGCAATCATTGCCATAGCATGAATGATGATAGGTTTGCATTTATCACTATGGTTTCAGAAGAAAAACCGTTTACTCCTATTGATTACGAAGAACTTATGTCTCCTAAAAACCATATAGAGCGTGTGATTCTAAATGAAAACAATATCTTTGCTTATCTTGAAAAGCCTTAGCTATGATAGCTCAAAAGTTAGTAAAACGCAACGATAACTAACATTTATTATTTATATAGTTACAAATTTTAGGGATCTTGCGACCCCCTTATATAAGTGCGCCCAAATATATAAGTTATTTTTCACTCTTTACTCCTGAAATATAATTCGATAATGTGGTGAATAAATATATATATTATATACCTATCGCAAGAAAACAGCAAATACATTTTGGAGGGATTAAGTTATGACAAATAAGAATGAAGGAAAGACAATGGGACTTGGATTAGAAATTGTAAGAGAAGGTTATGAGGCATCGGTTATTAGTAGAATGGCTGGAAGGGCAGGTGCTTATAACCCTAAAAGGAGCTGCTGGGAATGCATTAGAGATTATGGCTAACGATAAGAGCAATCTTGGTAATTTGTTTAAGCCTAATACTGTAACAAAGCTTACCAAGTCTTCTACAGCTACTCAGGTTGATGCTGTAACCACTAAAGCAGGAAAGGTAATCGAACGTATCCAGTATAAGGATACGGTAAGCCCTGCGGGTGTTCAGAAGACATTGAATCAGGTGAAGGCCGGGAAGTATATGCAGGCTCAGCTTCGCGGAACTATCGAGGCAGCTGAGAAGTATAACTCGGCTGCACAGGTAAGTGGCGTTTCAAAGACAATGAAGTCAACAGGGATTTCTCACAATGTAACTCAGCGCATTGGGGATAAGTTTACAAAGCGGTCATTAAAGATGGGAAGCTTAGTTGATGCGGTAAAGAGCTCTACGGGTGTTGCTGTAGGAATTACTGCTGCGGTTGAGGTAGGTAAGTCAATCGCAAATGGTGACTCAGTTGGTAAGTGCACGGGACATCTTTAGTATCGAAGGGGACGAGAAAGTGCCTTAAAGTGCAGCAACTGCAGCAGTTGCTGCTGAAGCAACTGCGAGTGCAGTTGGGGATTGCTTGCTACAACTGCAATTCCTGTCGCAGGTCCGTTAATCGCAGGTGCTGGAGCAGCACTCCTTGTTGGAGGGGCAGTTAGTGAGATTACGGATGGTGTATTTGATGATATTGGCACAGCCATTGGTGGAGCTGTTGACGATGTGGTAGATGGTATTTCTGATTTTGTGGAAAACCTTTTTTGGTGGGTATAAGTTGCCTATCAGAAACCTTGAAAGCAAAAATGTAATTCGAAAAAGAGGAGAATAAATACTGGTAAATGAGTATTAAAAGAAAATGCAAAGTAAAATACAGGAGGAGTGAATCATGAGTTTGTTTACAAAAATGGCAGAAGGAGCAGGAATTGGGGGTGTACTGGGTACAGCAATTGGGACTCTTGTAGGAGGTGTTACAACAACTGCAGTGGCTGCTATCGCTGTGCATGTTTCTATTCCAGCTATGTTTGCAACGGGAGCTGTGGCATTGGGAAATGCATTAACTGCTGCTGAATTTGGAGGGGTAGAGTACTGTGGCAGGTGCTGGAGTAGGTGCCGTGGCGAATGTAGTGGATAAGAAGAGGAGGTAATCAAAATGGCAAAGAGAACTACGGAGGCATATATTTCTCAGACGGAAACGACATCAGCGTATTGGACGAAGAAGGCTAATCGTGAGTATGCATATGTGAAGAATTCAGATGACGGTTATCATTATGTATATGCCAAGAAGGCATATAAGAGTCAAAAGAGTTTTCTGAAAGAGCGGAGAACGCAAAACTTCATGGTTATTAGCGAAGGGGATTTTAATGAAGGTGCAGAAACATTATAGGATGTGTTGTATTTATATGATTACAAGGAGGAGAGAATTGGTAAACTTATTGAGCACAGCAGAGTTTGTTCGAGAGTAATTAGAGAACACTTCAAAGTGATGTTATTGGTATCCTCTGTTATTTAGTAAATAGTCTGGATTTACAAGGAAATTGTGACGAAGCTATTGTCTACAGTTGTGGTAAGGGTGTATGTGAAATAAGTAAGACAGCTTAAAAGTATTTGAGGGAAATGCAATGATAAAAATTACAGAATTACTGGTAATCACAAAATATGTTTACACCTATATGGAATGGAGACATCAAGAATAGTTTTATAGAGTGGTCAATTGGAATGCAGATGATGGAAAATAGTAGGGGAGATATAGAATTAAAAGGAGATGATATGGAAGTATTTTTGAGGAATAAGAAGATGTTTAATTAGATTCGGATAATTTTGATGAATATGAATAAGATATATTATTATATACATAAGTATCCAAATTGCACAAAAATCAGATTGATATTATTCGAGTAATGGGCTATAATGAAAAATATGGCAAAAGTTTTATAATCATTTGGAGTAAAACCTGTTTTCGTGCAAGAAGAAGGGGGATCTTGGACGGGTATATGGGCTATTCCTGAGGACAGTGAAAAACCTGTAGATGCAAGAATAAAGAGTGGTAAATACATTAAGGATAGAGGGTAACAAACAATGATTACATATACAACCAAGTTTCCTGTTAACGATTCGTTAACTAAAGAGGAATTCATAAAAACGGTAATCAAATGGAATCAGGGAAGTCAGCACGATAAGATTGATAGTGTGGAATGGGATGGTGAATGCCATAATTTGAAATGGGAACAGGGCAGAATTTCTCTAGAGTTTCAAGAGGTAGATACAGATGAAATAATTGCCTCTCGTTTAAAGAAAGAGGATGAGCATGGAATCTGGACTACAGATTTTGTTTTGAATATAGGGAAAAAGTATTTGGCTGTTACTGTTGCAATGGTTACCACGGAATTTACAACAGATTTTGCACCAACATTTTATCCGCCATACTTTGTGAAGCTTATCGTGTACAGTGGATATTCAGGGGAGGATTCTTCTTTGTGCGTTTCACAGAAGGCGCATCCAGTACCAGAATGTGCAGAGTTACTTAAAAAGTTTGCAACAAAAATAAAAATGTTATTGCCTATTGTGTATATAACTAGATTGACAGAGAGTATGTCTGAACTTAATGTTGATGATCTCGCATTTAGACTTCAAGGGGTTGCTTATGTTATATATGAGCCAGATGGCTGTGATAAAAACTGAGTATAAATATAAATGATGGAAATGTATATGAAAATAATGCAATAATTTTTATCCAAGTACTCAAAAACAGGCGGATATTATAGATTGCACGAAAAATAAAGATTATATAGAAAAATGTATAATACATATTTATAGTTATATGATTCAGAGTGAGAAAAGAATATTGATACCGGGATGGGATTTTGGGCGAACAATTGCACTTGAAAAATATAGAGCTCTTAAAAATAAGAAGATAGTGAAGAAGAAAATGACTATCTCTACGAAGAGTTTGGTGAACAATTGAAGAAAATGGAAGACACCAATGCAAAATTGAATAATGAGATACAAAAGGTTGACTGCTGAGGTCGGGTTTGAGGATAAAATTTTCTGACAGCTCTCATATACCAGTTATTGTGGCAGGAGAAGAGAAGGATTTATATGAGGGAGAAATAAAAAGAAATTATTCTTGAAATTCTAGAAGAATATAAGAAGAGCTGTCACGAAGGAAGCAGAAGACAGATGTCATTGACGACATTCTTCAATGCAATGAATATAAAACATTTACCAGAAAAGAAAAGAAGTTCTAAAAAGAGCTCTTAAGGGATATAGAACTTTAAATGGTTCATTGAAGAATGAATTAGAGGCATTGGGAATAGAAATTTCAAGCGATGGCAAGCATTATAAATGGTCTTATTTTGGAGATAGCAGATATGTTGTTACAGCAGCAAAGACATCAAGTGATGCAAGATCAGGAATGAATTTATCAGCAATAATGGAAAAATTGATGTTTTAAAAAGTAAAGTGACAAAAATGTCGTGTAACATAGATATAATACATAGGGATAATTTGTAAAATGGAGGATTATAAAATGAGTGAAAACGAATTTGAAGGATTTGTAATGCCGGAAGCACGTATGTTGCCTGTTATTTTGCTTTTAGATGTTAGTGGCTCTATGTCGTATGATGCCAAGATGGATGAATTGAATAGCTCTGTTAAGGAAATGCTTGAAAGTTTTCAGAAGGAACAGATTGTTCAGGCAGAAATCTGTGTATCTATTATTACCTTTGGGTCTGAGGTAAAGGTTCATACTGAATTAACACCAGCTCGCGATATTCAGTACACTGATATGGTGGCTAATGGTATGACTTATATGGGTCGTGCATTAGATAAGGCATATGAGATGATTGAAGACAAGACAAAGATTCCTAAGAACGCGTATCGTCCTGTTGTGGTTTTGGTATCAGATGGAGCACCTAATGATGATCACTGGGAGGATAAGCTTAATAAGTTTACGTTTACTGGAAGAAGCTCTAAGTGTGATCGTTGGAGTCTTGCAATTGGAGCAGATGCAGATACTGTTATGCTTAAGAAGTTTTTAGACCATCCTGAGAAGGAAGTCTGCTATGTTGAGGATGCTGCCGATATTCATAAGTTCTTCCGCTTTATCTCATCATGCACAATCCAGAGAAGCCAGAGTAAAAATCCTAATCAAGTGGCACAGGATCTTTTTACAGCAGATATTTTAAATATTAACTTTGATACGTTGAGATAATGCGTATGAAAGATGAAAAGATTTGGGTATGCATCAGTTAGAGGAATTACATAAAACAAGTAAGCTCCCAAATCAAGATGCATATCTTGTTAATATGATAAAAAGGAACAATATTAGTAGTATCTGATGGAATGGGATCACATGATGCATTCTGAAATTGGCGCTAAAGCCGTGTGCAAATCGGTATCTAAAGCAATACAGCTTTGGATAGAAAAAGGATGTGATGATATACGCCTTTTGATACCGATATTACATGCATTGTGGGGATTAGAAATCTTCCCTCTTCCAAGGAATGAGTGTGGTGCCACATGTTTGTTTGCTTTTATCGCAAATTGTGGGAAATTATATCTTGGTCAGTTGGGCGATGGTAGTGTGTTCTTTGATATAGGCGACGGTATTAGTCTATTAAAGGAAAAAGATGATGAATTTGCAAATATGACTGTTGGTATCAATAATATAAAAAGCTATGCAGACTGGAGTTTGAGTTGTTTTGATATTGTTGATAAGAATGTAAAAATATGCCTAATGACGGATGGCGTTTCTGAGACACTGGTAGAGAATAAAAGAAATGATTTTTGTAAATCTTGTTTGGAAAAGAGTTGCAGAAAAGAATAATGTCGTTGAACGCAATAATTTGATATTTAAATTGCTAGACCAGTGGAATTCGGTAAATGCCGGTGATGACAGGACATTAATAAGCTACGAGAAAAATAAGGTGGTGTGATATGGAAGATAATAATATCCAATTTGTCGTTGATGAAAATGGCTATAAACATTATCTGGAAAAAGAAATCGGACGTGGAGGGTCAGGGTATTACGCAGACAAAAAGATCCTAATATTATTGTAAAAATGAAGGTTAATCCAAATACTGGAGAGCCTGTAGTTGATGAAATAGAGTATGAGAAATTTAAAATGAATTAGATGAAGTAAGAATACTTAATTTACCCGATGATATACATAGCAAGACCTGTGAGCTTACTACGCAAAAACCTTATTGTGGTTATACGATGAGATTATTAAAGGATATGCAGCCTATTAAGTATTGGATTCGCCCTTTTGATGGAACAGTAAGTCCGGGTTTGTTTTTACAAAACGGGAGGAATGAGGCACAGATATCAGTTACTGATGAACACAGCAGAAATATTTGCTCAAATTGTATGCACATTCGGCAGTATATGCTGACTTATCTCCTGAAAATGTATTTGCATCAGGTTCTCTTGAATCCAGCGAAGTATGGTTGATTGATGCGGATAATATGAGATATAAATTCGATGTAAAAACAAATACAGACTCCGGTTACGGTGACCTGAAATTATAAAAGGTGAAATGAATTCTATTCAGGCTGATGAGTATTCATATGCTATTCTTGCTCATCAAGTGCTTACTATGAATTCGCCATTTAATGGTCAGTTACTGATTGAAGGCGATGGTGGTGGTTGGGATGATGAAGAAGTAGATTATGCAGATTTGGCTTCCAAAGGCGAAGTTGCATGGATTTATGACGAAAATGATGATTCTAATAGGTGTAAAAACAGAATTGGACCTAAATATTGCATTCACTGCAACTATTAAAAACACTCTTTTGACTTTTGGAAGAAGGACGTCATAATCCATTAAGTCGTCCGAAAATGCGCGATTGGTATGTTGCGATGCGACAGGCAGTTGATTTGACTGCAAAATGTCAGTACTGTGGAAGTACATTTTTATTTCAGAATGCTTCTTGCAAATGCCCTTTCTGTAAGAAAGGTAGAGAGGAAGAGAGGCGAAAGTTATAGCAACAATTATAACAGACTATTTTTAATGTTGATAGCATTGTGAATTCTGTGAACGATGAGATAGATCTGTTTTAATGAGGAAGGCGGTTATGAAGTTGAACCGGTTTCAATGGATTTGCTGAATAGAAAGAATACTGTTGGAATTAAAATTATAGATAATACGAACGGTCTATATTACCTATATAACTATCATACTAGCGATCCATCATTTTCTGATGAAAAAGCAATAGAAATTGAAATTTCAAATGGAGAGTACACAATTAGAAATTTGATGAGCCGGTCGATTAGGATAAGCACTGAAAAATTCTGATTATGGAGAGATAAAACCAAATGGAAGCAAAAAGATTAAATAGCATTAACAATATTATTCTTATAATGTCTGTACTTAGAGGAAATGCTGAAAGATTATATCGGTGATGAAGAATTTACAACGGACGATATTATGCATTTGAGAGAACGAAGAATACAATTTGTTTTGCTGTAGTCTTTAAGGAGAGATGAAATATGGATCATTTTGATCTTAAGCATAGCACGCAGGAAGATATTATTGAATTTGAAGTACTTGATAACATCAGCAATGACAAAAACTCCATTTTAAAGATGGAGAAGCAGTTAAACTGATAAATGCTGGTAGTAACTATGCTATTGGCACACTTAGTGACGAAAAAGATTGCTATGGTTAAACCAGTCAATGTGCATTATCAAAGTATTGTTGAAGGAATTTTGGGAAGAGGTCGCGTATATTTGGCGGCTGTAATAAATCACACTAAAAAACTCTTGCAGGTATCGTTTAAGCAGTATGCTGAGGAAAAAAATTTGAGTTATGCAATTAATGTATCAGAGGAGTTCTTTTCATCGTTAAGAAAAAGCATTAACTTAAATAACCCATATAATCCGAAAGAGGAGATAGCGGTTTCTACATTATATAAGGCTGGAGGCTATACCTATGCAATAGTTGGAACGCATATTCGTGCAGATGAAGAGCAAAAGATTCAAGCAGTTTTTGATTGCTGGTAAAAGAATATTATATCCGGGTAAAATAAGATTGTAGAAGATTTATACCAGGAATATTATGTTGCAGAAAAAGATTTTTGAAGAAGATAAAGCAGGATGAATATTGTTTCTTTCCTTGTTAAAGGTCAAATGAAGTATACAACAGATAAAGAAAAAAATAGCACTTGAAACAAAAGGCTGTAATGGAAACTTTATCAGATGATACTTACATAAAAAATCTGGGACGCATATGGTGAGATTGAACGTCAGACAATTATACATGAGGCAAGAGATTGTGGAGCATTGAGATACACTCTTTTGAACAAATTGGTCGTAATTATAGATTCGACATAAAGGAGATAATTCAGAGAAGCTTTCACAATATGCACAAAAATTTGAACGAGGAACAATTTTTATCTGTAGTATATTAAATCCTTTTTGATGTACAAAGAGATGATCAGGAGTTTGAGGATTATTTATCAAAACATAAAAATTATATAGCTAACATTAGACTTGTTGAGATTATTCAGCCTGATACAGGGTCTATTATATTTTACTATTGATGATCAGGAAATACGAAAGATAAATGTTGATCAGCAAGGGTACATCTTTGTTTCAATCATGGGAGATAAAAAACGCTTGGATAGACGCGAACAGGCTCGTGCCAAGATTGAAAGCAGGCAGTGCCCTATGCCTCATTTGTCTGCTGTCTTAGAAGGAAAAACAGTTAGATCTGCTAGTAATACAAAAACGTAAGTATCCTGCTTTAAGTGATTCGGTTAAAAAGAGATTTTCACTAGAAAAGGAGTGTATCAACCTCCAACACAGAAGCAGGAGATGGCTATAGCGATGGCATTAAATACTCCTGATATAGCACTTATTCAGGTACCGCCAGAACCGGAAAAAAACAACAGTAATTACAGCTATATTAAAAACGTTTGAATGAAATCACGGATCCTACAGGTGGAATTTTTGGTCGCAATTTAGTTACAGCATTTCAGCATGACGCTGTACAGAATGCAATCGACAGAATAGAGATTTTAGGCCTTCCAGCGATTAAATTTGGACATAAATATAATGAGTCTGAAGATGATATCGTGGATGTAAATGCTACTATTCAAGGATGGATTAATGATAGATTATCTGATTTATATGCATGTCATAGCAATCTTGATAGCAAAAAGTATCTAGTGGAGTTTAACAGAATATATCTGGATTATTTATATTCTGCAAATTCTATAGACCAGACTTTGGATTTGCTGGAAAGAGCTCGCGACCTTGTTGATATACATTTGTATTCTGATTTATTAACAGAGTTGTCTGATACTATATCAGATTTGCAGTTGATGACAGGTGGTACTAATTTAAATACTCACAAGTTCGTTGGTGCGTGCAGTGAGAAGAATGCCAACTTCTGAAATTGCATTCAGTGATAATGGAAAAGTTGAAATGCAAAGAGCGATATATCAGCTCCAAAAGCAAAAACTCAGAGTATTCTTATGAAGTGGAAATTATTCAAAAAAATGCAGCTTACCGGGTAGCTATGATTTTAATCAGTTAAAGGAACTTAGGAAATCATTATTGGTGAAGGTACTGCCAAAGGAGAATATCTTTACTACACCAAGCAAGAAGGAAAATATTGTAAGACTGTTGAGCAAAATTTCTGATTACTTGATAAATCAGATTGAAGGGGGAAAAGATGGAGAGGACCTTGTTATCATGCAGTATATGCAGAGCATGGAAGAAGATCCACTTGCGGTAAAACAGGCTATTTTAAACTATTCTTCCGTAAATGGTGCAACCAATCAGCAGGTCATGAGAAAGGAAATAAGCGATTTGAAGGATGGAGAAATCGTTTATGACAATGTCCTAGTTGACGAAGCCGCAAGAAGTAACCCGCTTGATTTGTTCATTCCTTTGTCTATCGCAAAGGATAGAATTATATTAGTTGGTGATCATAGACAGTTACCACATATTATTGATGATCAGATTGTAAATAAGCTCGAAGATAGTGTGGAAACTGATGTGAAAGCTGATATTGAGCAAAAAATAAAGGAAAGTATGTTTGCTCAGCTGTTTACCAAACTAAAGATGCTAGAAGCACAGGATGGTATAAAGAGAACTATCACTCTTGATAAGCAATATAGAATGCATCCTACATTGGGTACATATATAGATGATAATTTTTATCGAAAATATAATGAGAGTGAGCACGTTGGTAATGGTATAGAAGATGCAAATTATTTTTCTCATAATCTGCCGAGAATAGAGAATAAAGCTTGTATATGGTATGATCATGCCTTATGATGGTGAAAATAAGGGTGAGAAAGCCAAAAGTAAATATAGAATCAAAGAAGCTGAAGCGATTGCAAGACATATAAAAGAAGATGCTTCAGTCTGAAGATAGTAAAGATTTTACTTATGGAATCATTACGTTCTATAGAGAACAGGTAAAGGCGATTAATAGAGCTCTTGCGGATCCGACGATTCAAATATTAGCTATGGACGATTCTGGCCATTATATTATCAATCCTGAGTATAAGAAGAGCAATCGGGATGTGAACGAAATAATCAAAGTTGGTACAGTTGATGCATTTCAGGGTATGGAGTTTGATGTAGTATACCTGTCTCATGGTTAGATCTAATGATACAGAGGTAGATGTTACTGTAGATTCTCCAGATACATCAAAGCAACTTCAAAGAAAGTACGGATTTTTAATGTATGAAAATCGACTTTGCGTTGCCATGAGTCGTCAAAAGAGCTCTGATTTGTGTTGGAGACAGTACAATGCTAAAAAGGTGCACAGGCAGTAAAAGCGGTAGCGCCTCTGGTAGAATACTATAAATTATGCAAGGAGGATGATTATGGAAAAGTCATTTAATAATAGGACAAGCGTCATATATCAGAATCCACAACATCCCCAGAACTATAAGATGGTTAAGCGTCGCTGGTTGATGGTTCCTATGTGCGAATACAAAGTGTCTGTGCCTTATCCGGAAACCTAATACATTAAATTTATTTCAGATGATAATACTAAAGTTATTGGTAAGCGGTAGCAAGGAGGATGAGATATTGCAAGGCATTGTGCCTTAACACAGAGTTGGTTTCGTTTATAGTAGACGAATTAGAACAACGTAAGCTCATAGACAGTCGAAGAAGGGTTACTGAATCGGGATTAAAGCTGGTCAGAGAAGGTGCTGAGTCTTATGACATAAAAACTGGTTATGTTTATTATAATTATGTGACAAAAACATTTATGGATGCTTTTGTACCTGATGATAAAAGAATGGAAGTTGAGACAGGTAGCCGAAGAGAGGGAATAATAAGCTTTGATCTTGGTACGATAGCTGACAGAGAGTGGCATAAAGCCACAGTAGTTAATGTTGATACATCAGCGAATATTACCCCTAGTCCGTATGATGTTTTGGCAATTTGCAAGCGTCATAATAGACGAACACGAAACATTGGATTTATTGAAGAGGAGTCAGACGAAATAGTATCCATGGTAGATGCCGAATCGGCCAATGGAACATCTGACATATCTGATTTACCGTGGGAAATTCAAAGTGTAAAAATGTTGGGATCCAAGAAAGATGTGTATGTAGCAACCTATATGTTTATGGCTGTTGATGACGTATTAAATAGGAGCAAGTTACAAGTTTGCTATCCTTTTGGTGAGGGCACATCATCTAGTTTGCTTGATAGTATCGATAAACTATCACATAAGCCGGATAATATTTCTATTCGCAATGAAATTCTTGGTCTTAAAAATGATGTTTTTGGAATGTCAGATTCTGAATTGGATGCTGTGAGAAAAGGACATTCCGAATCCGAAAAGAAGATAAAAACATTTTTGTCAGATAAGATTGACAATTATCCAGCCGTTAGAGATGCATTATTATTAGTGGAATCGTCATATCTTTCTTGTTAAGGAACTGATTGATTCCAATAAAGGGAAGTAATAGGGAAATAATAAAGAAAAATTTGGATGATTATATTGTTTATAATTATAATCTGTTGTCAGTATTTTTATATACACGGCATAAAAGTATGATTATTTTACTGATGCGGAGCTTTCTAATCATGTTGAACAAAATTCGGTGGTTCTTAAAGAATTTGCAAGAAAGATAGGCTTTTTCAGGGATAGATAACAAAGCTATTGATAAATTCTTTAGGATAAAAACAAGAGCAGTAAAGGAAGCGGTAAAGCTAGGCAGCATCAATTAAATGCATTGTTTGCCCATAATCTGGTTGTTGCAGATCATTTTCCGGAACATCCTTTTTATAAATTAGCCAAGGCAATCCTAACCTTATGGAGTACCTTTTCGCAATTGAGAGACTTGAGAAACGATAGCTCGCATAGCGAATGATATTTATCAGGATTTTGAAAATCGTTTCATCGTATCGCAAGAAAAATATGTATATTGCATACTTGTTACTTGATGAACTGAGTTTTGATAATTATGAGGAGGAGTTTGAGAAAGAACAGGATAATAAGAGTAAGGAAAAACTGGTTAAGGCTATGCGAGAGGCAGAAATAACTTGCGAAAGTGTATATGTGTCTTATTTCCAGAGAAATACCAATATAGCAAATCAATTGCGTAACCTGCAATTTGAAGCACTTATAAATGGTGAATATTATCCTAAACGAGCATCGAGGTATTTGAGGCAATCTTCTAAACAAGCTCTTTCACATCGTTTTGGACCCAGAGTCAATTACCATGGTTAAGGATTCATCAAAGCAGGAAGATAGGAATGAATTATTGGATGAAATAAGAAACTTTTGGATTTAATGCTAGTGAAATACCGTTCTATTACAAAAATCGTGTAATGGATACTATTAGAAATTATACTCAAGGATCCATATTAACTTTGTTTTATGCACAGTATTACTCAGAAAAATGAGAGAAGACAGTATGTTAAGTGAACTGGCAGCAAGATGCCTGATTTCATCTCTCTTATGATAAGTGTACATAAGAATAGAGGACATAGTGGAAAAAAATGAAGTATACAGATAAAAGACTAGATTTTACAAAGAAAACTATTGATGGCGCAGTAAATTCTATGTTGGAATTACTATTTGAAAGAGGCGCATTGTAGTGATTAATTGGATATCCAAAGCATAAGGAGGTAACTTAAATGGCTAAAAATAAAAAGGGAGGAAACCCCTACGTCAATGCCAAGAAAGAAAATATAGAGAAGCTTAAGGAAAAACTCAAGGCAGAAAAGGTAAAGAGCGCTGAAGAACAGTGGAAAGATTTACTGGCGACTATGAGCGAAGAGGAAGCAAAGGATTTTTTGGCTAAGATTGATTTGCTTGTTAGAGAGCAGAATCTTACAGAAAGAGAAGAAGCTGTAAAGTCTATTCAAGCAGAGTTCGAGGGGATAGAGCAGGAACTTGCTCACCGTGATGATGAGCAAAATGAACTGCAAGAGAAAATAGATGAAAGAGAAAAGTCTGTAGTTGGCAGAGAGACTGCTGTTGCAGCGCGTGAGACAAAGGCAGAAAAAAAGGACTCTGAATTGATGAGTCGTGAAAGAAGCATCATAGAGAGAGAAGCGAATGCTGAAAATGAGTTTGCACAGCAAAACAGACGAGCATTAGAAGCATTGAGACTACGTAAAGAAGAACTTGATGAAGAAATAGCTGCTCTTGAGCAAAGGAAAATTGATAAAGAAAAGGAAATTGAAACTTTTGTCGAGGATTTAAGAAAGAGCAAGATCGAAACTTTAGATCAGGAAATCGCAAGATTTGATAAAAGAAAGACGTGATGCAGCACAGAAAGAAGTGAGACCAGATCATAGAAACCGTTAAAGGTGTAATTGCAACGCAGAGTCTACAATTGCTGAGGAGTTAGCAACGTTGAAATCACGTGCTGAAAAACTGGATATGTAGAATAATGATCAGCTTAAAAAGAAGCTGAATTGGAAACTCGTGAGCTGAATCTGCAGTTCGGAGAGGAAGAACTTAGCTCTGAAAAACAAGATATACCTAATCAGATTCAGATTGGAGTAAAAGAGAAGCTGGGCAGATACAAACTGAACTTAATCAAGCAAGAAAAGATAAAGAACACTATAAGAAAAAGGCTTGAAGAATGTGAACGTAAACTGGGGATATATAAGGACCAGGAAAAGAGAAGCAGATGAGCTGACTATGTCTGAGCTTCTTGAAAAACTTGCAGCCGAGCGAGAGGAAAAGAAAGAACTGAATGACAGACTGAATGCAAGACCAGATGAGATACTTCATGCAGAATATAAGGTTAAAGCGGAAAAAGTACGATGAGCTTGATAGTCTATATATTCGTTTGCTCGAAGATTATCAGGATCTTCAGAGACAGCAAGCACAATGGATGTTAACAACAAGTCAGTTAGAAACAGAACGAGAGAAGTGTCTTATTGCTGAAAAGAGAAGAGAAGCACTGCAGGCTTCTATTGAAAATATGAGCAGGAAGTTAATAGATTTAGAAGCTTATATGAGCAGCCTAAAGAACTTGCCGGAAGACTAGAATCTATTGAGAATCCCTATTTTGAGAAAAGAGCAATGGCTCAATTTGAAATGTCTGAAACAGAATGGTTGGATAAAATCTATAATAACTGTAAGAATGCTGGTATTGAATTTAATCAGCGATTACTGTATTCATTCCACACAGCGCTTAAAACAGCGGAATGGTCTCCGATAACGGTATTAGCTGGAGTAAGTGGTACTGGTAAATCTCTTTTGCCAGAATATTATAGTCGTTTTGGTGGTATTTATTTTATGTCAATGGCTGTACAGCCTGATTGGGACAGCCCACAGTCTTTGTTTGGATATTTCAATTCTGTAGATAACAGATTTAATGCAACTACATTGATTCGTGCAATGGTTCAGTTTAGCAGTAAATCCAATCAGGTAAACAAGGATTCAAATTTATCAGATGCAATGTTTATTGTATTGCTGGATGAGATGAATCTAGCACATGTGGAATTGTATTTCAGTGATATGCTGAGTAAGCTTGAAAGAAGAAGAAACAGTGATGATGAGATTGATGTAGAGATTGATCTTGGAGCAGGAATGCCAAAGTATTTGCTTGAGCTGACAGATAGTATCCTTTGGGTTGGAACAATGAATGAAGATGAGACTACAAAGTCTCTTTCTGATAAGGTTCTTGATAGAGGTAATCTTTTAAGTTTCCCTAGACCAAAAGAGTTTATTAGTAGGTCAAAAGCAAATCATATAGAGGCTGCGCAGATGCTGCCAAAGAGTGTATGGCAAGGTTGGCTGGACGCAAATGTAATAGAGGAAGCGGAGTTTACTAGCAGAATTGGAAAGTATAAAAAAGGCCTTGAAGACATTAATGGTGCGATGGAATTTGCTGGAAGAGCGCTTGGTCACAGAGTATGGCAGTCTATAGAAAACTATATGGCTAACCATCCAAAGGTTATTACTGCGATTAAGGCGGAGAATTTTGATGAAGCACAATGTGAGATTGCTATGCAGGAAGCATTTGAAGAGGCATTGGTTCATAAAGTAATGCCTAAGTTGCGAGGAATTGAGACGGATGGAGAAACAAAGATAAAGTGTATTGATGAAATTAAAAAGGTTCTGTTTGGTCAGAATGGTAGTGGTGGATTAGCACCAGGATTAGAGGCAGATTTCAAGCATGCGACTGAGAATGCTTATGAGTCATTTATCTGGAGCAGTGCGAAGTATCTCGAAATAGAGGAGTGATAAAATATGATTCCACAGCTTGGAGAAGTACGAGAAGTTGAACAACTTGCTGCAAGTGATGCGCCTTCATATGAAGGCGCTTGGTGGATTATGCTTCAAACAGCTGAAAGTATATGTAATTATGCTAGTAGAAGAGATCCGATTAATAATGCTTTTTTATCAGAATTTTGGACGGAAGCAGCTACAGAAATTGAAAGCGTGCTGGAGAGCGAGTCTGAAAGACCATTTCCATATGACAATCTTATGCAGATGGCTTCTTTTTGTGGTAATCAGCTACAAAATATAATTTGTGACCCACGACATAATATTGTAAAAGTCGATAAGATGGTACGCCCATATAGAGTACAAAATACTGGTTCAAGAACTATGAATTGGCTTGGTAAACAGCCTGGAAAAACTATTAAAGAAAAACTGGCTGGTAAGGAAAAAATGCTTACCCAAGTTAACGAATATAGCTTTGACATAAGAGAAAATCAGGTTACTATGATGCTTTATAGTATGCTCATGCGAAGAATATCGGATAGAGTAAATTATAGCGTAAAGAAGAATGGATATGATTTAGTAGATAGTTTACAACTTAATCAGTTTCAAAAAAATAAAGAAGCAACTTAGAAATTCACCACTTGCAGAGGTTAAGTACAGAACCATAATCAGGGCAAATAACGCACTTTTTATCTGACAAAAATTATTCTATCGTATGGCGAGCATACATGGATATGGCTCGATTTGATAAAATGCTGGCGGATAATTGGAAGAATGCTTTGGTTATGTATGTGAAGTCAATATTTCCAGCTATAAATGCTGAATTATTGTCTTATAAAGATGTTTATGTTGTTGAAGAGCGAATCAAATTAAATGATAGTAATATAAGCGCCACCTATATTATAGGATACCATTGGGAAATTCCATATGTTGTTAGGGTGGAAGTAAAGAGAATATTATTAACATAAGGATGTATGATGCGCCTTATAATGAATCTGAAACATACAATTCTGAAATGATTCTCAAGATAATAGTAGATGAGAATCCAGATGAAAAGGCTCTTGCGCCTAAACATGGAAGTCCAATCATCGTAAAGGTAGAGGAGGACAAGGAAAGGACAGAAGTGCCAATTTTTGCGGATTTATCTGGCATAAGAAGAATAAACTCATTTTTAATGAACAAGATTTTTCCATTTGCTGGAATTGATGCAGAAAAATCTGCTAGAGATACAGAGTATATTGAAGGTTCAGTATCCTTTGATATTGCAGTAAATGGTGATTTCATCGGGATAGAAAATGATGAGAATCAAGTGAGAGATTGTTTTTATGCCCAAAAGTCAGTGATCTATACTGATTCCAATGGGATAAAAACTGCTTACCCAGGAAGGGATAAGTGCATTCACTATAAGTCTGATGAGCAGGTAACAATAGTGATGCCATTTATAATCAAAAATAATGAAGGCTTAAAATTCGCATTATCCGATATTCGTAAAAAGAATTATTCAAAGTAATGATGATTATTTCTTTTATCTAGTACCAGATGTACTTTGAGGAAATCTTGCAGAAAAATTCTAAAGCAGGCTGTGAAATCTTCATTGCAAGATCTTTTCCTGTGTGGAGAAGTGTGTCTGCAATAACATACTGGTTGTCAATTGCGGATGTAGAATTTTCGGACGAGGATATATTTGCGTATATAGATTTGGCTGGTGAAGCAGCAACTGCTGGGAATGTTAACAATTCATAAAGAGAAATTTCTTGAGGATTACACTTGTAGCCATTTTTCCGCCAATGCCCCAAAGTGAGTTAGGTGAGGCTATTACAGAGACAGCATTTGGCAGAAAAATATGTAGAATTATATGCTGAAAAATCGAGGAATAACATTATCTGAAGAAGCAATTGAGGGCTTGTTGAAGTCGGGCGCTGTTAAAAATCTAATTTTAGGGGATAATTATGCGAATTATTTCACTGAAAGAAAATGGTGATCCACATCTTTATCAGCTAGAATATGATAAAGAGATTCTCTCAGAATGTGTAGAAGATTGGATAAATAATGCAAAAAGATTCTGAAATCAATTCAGGGATCGCTTTGATAGAGAACATAAAGCCCAATCGATTGTTATTACTTTCAGATGTTGTAATCAGTGCCTTTATTCAGCTTAAAAAGAGAAGATGATATTTATGAAATACTAGATGGAGAAGATATCAGTATTTATCAATCTAGTGAATCACAGCTACTTAGTGGCGCTTTGGTGTTCAAAAAGAGATTAAATGAGCATTTGCCTACTTGGACGGAATATTTGCCTAAGTTAAGCCTTGAAGTAATAAAGGATGGAGATTACGCTCAGCTTGAGCTAATTGGCGATGATGTTTCATTTGATGTAATGGGAGATGATAACAAGCATAAGGTCGAAGAAAAATTAATACTTAAAGCAGGGGAAAAGAATTTAGTTTTCCTCTTGTTAAAGCAGGATATAAGTAGAAAAGCAACAATGATAGATGCTTATATTACAGATAAAAAGCTTCCCACTTGACCACGATGTTGTAGTTTCTTTACTTGTAAAGTATAGGTATGGATTTGATAATAGCTATGAGCTTACCTTAAAACCATTAGATAACAGGGAAAATGCCTTTAAGGAAATAATTGTTGAATGGTCTAATACAGAGAGAAAGCTCAACATTGAGAATATATAGTACCAGCAACAAATAGACTAAATAGATGAAATTGTATTGTTGGCTATTGATGAAGCAAGAGATAGTTTTAATAAGATTCAATTTAGCATTGAAAAGCATATGGTAAAATTATATCAGTCCAAGCGATAAGTCATATCCAATCAAACAGACTGATGGTTTTTTGAACAGAAATATTTTCAAATTAAGAAACATTGTTCTGAGTGATTTACCACAAGCTACTGAATTCATGCAATGGTTTATTGATCAGCCTATATACAAGTATATAGGAGAAATCGCTGGATTGTTCAAATATAGTAGTATTCCGGAAAGCTTCTTTAATGATAATGCTGGTACGCAGATGGAGTTTTTCAAGGGTGATTGCTTGCAGGTAATGTTCTCCATAGGAAAGTATACTCCACAGGTAATACAAAAGGCATTTTGTGGAAAACTATTGCAGTTACAACGAGAAGAGTAGAATGAAAGCAATGGTTGACATGCTACTTAGAAATGGATCCAACAAATCTGGAATTATTGCTGTTGTGGATGAAATCCGAAATGCTACGGATAATGATTCATATAATGTCAAGATGGATGCACTGGTTAGGGAATTAGGCAGAATGTGTTGTTTTGATTCGGATCTGGTATATGATTTTTATGATACAGATCCTGCCTTTATGCATGAAATGACGAACTTCACAATTGCTGGAATCAGAAGGATGTTAAATAAATGCGAAAGAATAGGAGATGATTATAGGGCTGATGGAAAAACAATTAAAAGATATATATCATATACAGTGGCTTTATTAAGCTTTTTAAGGCTTAGAGACCCAGATAGGGCTGAAGGCTTTCAACTTCTTGAAGTTGCAAGCGAGGACTCCAAAAAGCTTGCAAAAGAGATACGAGATCTTGATGATTATATGAGTAGGGAACGACCTATTAGCCCTTCGATAAGATTTAAGATAAATAAACCAGATAGCCTATCGAAAAATGAGTGATTTACCATATGCTTTAGATTTGTACTTGGAAAAGGTGATAAACAGGCAGCAGCAATCGAAGTGGTAGGTGTAGAGGATGAGGATTAAAAAGAACGCTCTAGGCACACAGTTAATGCTATGGAGCGTTCTTTATTGCATATTCACATGCTTTTACGGCAGCTTCGATAGATTTTGTTGCTATTAAATATCCACTTGAATGACAGAAAGTCATATCAGAAATACCTGAAATTTTAGTTAGCTCATCTGACTGGCCTCTCCATGCTTCGGGAAAATAAAGTTTACATTCATTTGAGTCAATGCTTTTGGAATTGCCTGTGCGTTAAATCCACCTCTAATTGATGGATAAATAACAAAATACACTGGTGCAGGTATTAAAATTGCTTTCAAGGAACCCCGATTGAAAGAGTTATAATGCCATTAGTCTGGTTGGATAAAGCCTCTTTGATGATGATAGTTGCACGCTCTGTACTCTTAATGCTTTCAATCTCATTGAGAAGAATAAACTTTGCAAAACTTACTGCTTTGAAAAAGCATTCATCGGGATCCTCAGAGCTATCCCATTTAGGATTAGCCTGGGTAATAGCACGACAGAGCATATTGTTTCCACCATAATTATCCTGAGTGTCAAGTGGCTGGATAAAGGATTCGTCAAATGTCTTAGCAGCAGATTCTGATACAAGATTATGACCGTATTCATTCCACAGAAGGCCAAAAGAGGCGTAAGGTACGCCATTTTTCCCGACACTTTTTATTAGAGTTATGATGATCAAATGTACCATTGGCGAGATCAAATACAATTCCATCAAAATTTTCTGGAACTGTGGAAACTCTTGAAATATGAATTTCCGGATTTAAAATTTTAAGCAGTGCAGCGGAAAAAACATCATCCGCATGAAATCTACCGTTATGTGTCACAGCTTCATTTGGTAATTGATGCATATGACATCTCCATTCATAGGATTAAAGATATTATCTTAAAATAAATTTGTAATGTCAATCAAAATAGTTGGTTTAGAAAAGGGACAGTGGGGCATACAGAGGCTTGGGCTTGCGATCATCGGGTACTGGGATAAAGATAGGAGTCTGTTCCTTGAAACAATAAGGATACCGAATCATATTCAGTCCAATATTTCCATCGTAAATATTCTTACAATTCTTACATCTCCTGATATTTGCTACAACTCCGCTCATTTCGATTTCCTCCTGTTAAAAACTTAATAAAATTTAAGTTGCCACGATGAACCTGCTTATGGCACTACATGGCATCAAAGGTAATAATGTTATCTACGTTGGCATTTCCACCATACTGGTAATCGATGATATGATGTCCTTCTGGCGAGCGGGTGCTCCCAAAAGCTTGACAAATGTTGTGATCACGGAGCTTACCCTGACGCTGAACCTTGTAATGGGAATTATCACGCTTGATCATTTTAATCACTCCCTTCTAAAAATTTACGATGTGTACACCATTCTCAGTGGTGTATTCGTCAGTTTCAGTTTCGTCGCTGTAGGGAGTATAGCCAATTGTGGTTACTGCATCGATATCAAGTGCAATCTTCTTATCCTTCTTGAGGATAGGATAAAGCTCAACTGAACCATCGCAGCGTTCAATGGCTAAAAATTCGTTTTGTGATACTTAACACGCGATCACCGGTGTTCATTAAATCATAAAAACATTTGAGACCTCTCTTTCTAAAGCGTTCTGTATAATGCAGCTTTGATGAAGTGCTTCCGCTCTGGATAAGCACGCCTACATTTTTCACGATGTACCTGTAGCAATGGTTCCACGACCATTTGGGGCGTAGCGTCCCTTTGCTACAACAATCTGTTTCTGGAGCTCTGCAGCCTGGCTTGCAGTCAGATCTCCGATAACAGCTACTACAACATTATTCTTCTTACCTGCCATTGTCATCACCACTTTCTACTTATGTGTAATTACTGTAACAATTACATCTACTACTGCGTCCTACAATTGATAAAATCGGTCCTAACATAGTTCATTCCTCCTTTGTTTGTTATTTGCTTTTTGATATGGTAATAATACTACTTTCAAGTTCTCCTATATATCGAAATATAAAAATATTGAAGTGACTTTTAGCGAGCTATATTGAATGAGTATAATATTTTACAAGTTTTTACACTTTATTCTGATAATTGAAACATAAACTGTTCTTTGAAGAGTTAAGTGGAATGTATGTTACAGTATGGACAGCTATTTTCTCTGAATAATTTATGTTACCGTAGGAAACAATTATGGCTTCCAACAGAGCAGATGTATCGGAGTTAGGAATTTATTTAATCATGATAATAATAAACTTGTCAGATATGATGAGGTATGAAGCTCTAATTAAAAAGCAGCTTCATTATTTTCAGGAAGTAGCAAAGGAAGACCAATCTGAAACCTACCATAAGAGACAATTACAAATATATGTATGAGCGCTTGGTAAAGCCTAAGTCTGATAGAAGGAAGATTGTAGATATTAAAAGCAACTGATGTGAAGAAATAAATGTAAGTTTAGTAACGAATAAGGCATAGACCAATTACCTATGTCATAACTGTTTATGGCAGCAATGTCTGAACATTCGGGGTATTAGAGATTGCCATTGAAATCAAAAGGCAAATCGTTTAGAAAAAGAGCTGTTTTATTCGCCATTAGAGTCATACCCTTCACCAGATATTTGTTCGTTGCTTTTGCATTCAAACACATCTTCACCCTCAACCCCGAAACTTAGCAAGTTTCATAGCATATAGCAGATTAGAATGGTTTGCCTTTTTCAATATTGTAACAGTGCGGACATTCATCTCGGTTCCCTCAGCCATCTGGCGCTGGGTGAAGCCAAGGCTTGTCCGTTTTTCTTTTAACCTGCAAACAACTGTGTCTTCACTCATAGCCACATTCTCCTATCTTCCAATTCTTTTTTTACTTTATCAGGATAAAATTGGCGAGTGCATACACGAAGTCAGAGTGGAAAACAACGAACCGCTGACATGTATAGGATGATAAGATAGCAATACCTGAAGGAGTGGATGCGAATCTTCTGATGAAGGTACTTGGCAACCCCGGAAATGGCAGCCCTGATTACAAGCCTTGCTAAGACTATGAAGAAGTAGGAATAGGGAAAAGGACGATACTGAATGGATGGGAATCCATGCGGTATTGTTTTTATGTGGTAGTATATAGTATGTTAGAAAGTGACTTGGTAAAATAGTTAAAATGAATAATTTATAATGGCTAGAGAAGAGTTTGACTTGCCATAAACAATTTGACAATTGATAGAGGGAGGAAAATGATGAAAATAAGTGCTCAAAATCTTATTTGGATTGGGATTTAAATAATACATTTTATAAGTGACAAAAAATGTCACTTATTGACATAATAATGTCACTTATGAAATAGAGGGTGAGCTTATGAATCTTGGTAATGAGTCAGAAACTCTTGAGTTTAAAAAGACCACAGGAGAACTTAAAAGAAGTAATGGTTTCAATCGTATCAATATTAAATAAACATAGGTGTTGGTACATTATATTTTGGTGTAAAACCAAATGGAGATGTAACAGGTCAAGACGTGTCAGAATCATCATTGGAGATGTATCAAGACTTGTTTTTGAAAGTATACAAAGTACTGATGAAAAATTGACTTTTTAGATATGAAACTCTATGAAGATATATATATAACTTATTGAAAGACTTCAGAAGATTATATTTTAAAGAATATTCGATGGAGATGTGAGATTACAGGCACTGAAAGAGAAGAGATTCCGGAAATTCCGGTAGCAGTTATCCGCGAGATATTATCCAGTGGTTTTGCACATTCAATATATAATGGACGGACTTATCATGAAATATGTATTCACCCAAAGCATGATAACTATATATAGTCCAGGGGATTATGCAAGTCATGCATAAACCGGAAGAATATATTGACGGTAATACAGAATCAGAAATTAGAAATCCTCTTATATCTAAAATTTTATTTTTAAGTAAGTCCATAGAACAGTTTGGAAGTGGATTCAAGAGAATAAACAACCTCTGCAAAGGTGCAGAATTAAGTATTCATATGAAAGCAGTAATAATGGTTTTAGTTTATTATATAGGGTATAATTTCATAAGTGACACTAAAATGTCACTTATGATGTCACTTATGGAAATGAGTTAAGTTAACAGAAAGATATGTGCTGGCAATTTTTAAAAGAAAACTCTGAGATTTCAAGAGATGAAATAGCTAGTAAGATATCTAAAACAATAAGAACTGTACAACGGGCGTTGGTATCGCTGACAGAAAAAGGCTATATAAAGCGAATTGGCGCAAAAAGGAATTCAACTTGGGAAGTAATAAGGTAGGACAGGCAGAAGAAAATTTTAGGGAATACATGGACATTCCAAGGCGTTGAAGAGTGCATTATTAGAAGATTTCAAAGAACCAAAGCGACATGTAGCTGGCGCTTTGGATGACGCTTTGATACAAAGGATAATTAAAGAGCTGAAATCCGACCCTGCAATTTCAGGCAGGACTTGAACTCCCAAGCTGTAGCTGGGGTTCGATTCCCGCAGGGAACATTTATTGTAAGCGGTGATGATGATAAGTCATTGCTGCTTTTTTCATGCAAAAAGTTATATTTATAATTTGGCACTCGGATTGGCACTCAGGTGGCACTTGGATGTCCCTCAAGGTGTCCCTCAAGGTTGTCCCTCAAATGTCCTCCAAGCTGTCCCTCAAGGTCTTCATGGCTATGGCTATGATAAATAGCTTAGATACTGCAACAGGTTGTTGCAGTATTTGCCACCAGTGATGGAAAATTCATCGGTAAAGTTAGGGCTTTTCAGGATATTGAAGATCAATTTACCCTGTGGTAGAATATCATTAACAGATTTAAAGCTGTACCACTTTATTCTAAGGGTGCACGACATAAAAGAAAATATATATATTTACAAGGGAGGGATGTAGAGTGGCGAAAATCACGCTAAGTGAAAAACAGAAAGAACTTGATATAGACCTTTGGATCATTATGATTGTTTCACTCATAAGCTTTGTGGTATTTATGATATTTCAAAAGACATTTATGGCTTCATAAAAAATGAGAAAGTTCCAATATTATCTCGCGTTTTTGCTGGCTGCGACATTTCAGTATGGACTTGCAGGCTTTGGAATTACAATTGTTTCCATCTTAAGGAAAGAATCTTTTTTGTCATATGGCTTAAAGACTAGGGAATGTTTTCGTCTATCTTACTTTGCGTTCTGTGTTTTGTTCCCAATATAATATTTTCTTATTCATTGGGGCAGAGTGACAGATATTTACCCTTTCAGACCGTTTTGACAACAAAAGAAGTTCTTGCAAGTGGTTTCCCTATAAATATAATCGGTATGCTAGCTACAGCAGTTGCACTGGGGGTTCTTTGAGGGCTTTTAATTATGTGGTGATAGGTGAAAAAGATAAACAGACGATATCCTACAAATTCAAAATGGCTCAATTAGGGGTGCGATTGTTTGTGCTATTATGTGCATTTTTAATTCATGGAGCTATTGGAGTAACATTTAAAGGATAATTGAGATGATTACTGTTTTGATTATTGTATATGGAATGCTTATGGTGAAAAGAATTTTACAGGTAATGCTTGGGGTGTGTATTTATTTTCGTATTTTTATGGAGATGCTTTTTAAAAACATAAAAATGAGTATAAAGCATAATATTTTAAAATCAGAATTTGCAGACTAGGTTGTTTATATTGGCTTAACAAAAATCAGCATTGCAGAAGGGTGGCTTGCCAGTCCGTAAATAACATAACTGCTGTCCGCCGCTAGCAAGTTTGAAAAAGAAATCTGAATCTGACAAGGAGTTTTGATAGCATGAAAAATAGATTTCTTAAAATTGTGATAAGGGATTGTTTTTCGTTTGCATTTTATTCGTTGGATATCTTTATGCAAACAATGACATAGATGTGTGATTTCGACCAATTTGAAGCAGATATTCGTTCATCACAAAAGATTAAAGATGATTGGACGCTTGATGGAAGCGTTTCTAACACGATGGCTGCTTATATTTCTTATCCTCAGGACATAAGCGACCATACTTTTTCCGTCTATGTCAATCGTCCAGGGACTTTCCTTCGGATATTTTTCCGTGGAGGTGGAAACCTTTCGGAGGTTCAAAGAGGGATTGTGGAGTTTACTGTAGAGGGATATAATGAACGAGCATTTATTTCTATGAACCAACAGCAGGTGCAACAACTTGAAAATAGATGATGGCAACGCAATTCAAGTGATTGATATTGACAGCAATAAACCTTTTGCGATTGTATTGCCTATAAATGCGGGCAAAATTACTTTTTATGATGTAAATAGAAATACTGTGGAATACTGGAATAATCCTCTTTGACAATTTTCGGCTTGCCTTACCGAGACTAACAACTAGAATACCGAAAAATCAGACCGTTGACTGGTCGCACTATGCGAAAAGTTGACGGTCTTTTTTTATAAGAAATTCCTCCATTTTTCAGTGATGTAAAGAGCATTTAAACCAGTAATGCCCGCAAAAATGCGGACACAGAAAACAAGGCGGACTGAGAATATATCTGTACCATACAACTTATATGTGTTAAAATAATTAAAATCGTAGCAGATAAAGAGGTGGTAGCTATATGAATAATGAAATAGATAAAAATTTATAAAGATGTTTATAGCAGCATTAAAGAATTGATGGATAATGCAAGAAATAGTGTTGCAAAAGAAGTTAATAATATCCTCATTCAAACTTATTGGGAGATTGGGCGAATTATCGTAGAAGATGAACAGGGAAATTCTGATAGAGCCAGTATGGAAAACAGTTAATAACAGACTTATCAAAGAGGCTTACCAAAAGAATATGGAAAGGTTTTTCAAAATCAACTTATTTAATATAGAAATTTCTATTTGAGTTTTTCCGATTTTTCCAGACAGTGTCTGGAAAATTAAGTTGATCGCATTATTGTGAATTACTTTCCATAAGCGATGAGAAGAAAAGAAGTTTTTATGAAAAAAAGAAACGGTAAGTGCAGATTGGTCTGTAAGAGAGCTAAAAAGGCAAATAAAAAAACATCATTATTTGAGAGATTATTGCTATCAAGTGGAGATGAAAATAAAGAAAAAGTATTAGATTTAGCTCTAAAGGAAATGAAATAGCTACTCCAAGTGATGTAATAAAAGATCCGTATGTATTTGAATTTTTAGGATTGCCTGAAGAAAAAGCCAATTATGGAAAGTGATTTAGAAAAAGCCCTAATAACTCATATTGAAAAAAATTCTTGCTTGAACTTGGCAAAGGCTTTATGTATGTAGGCTCACAACAAAGGGTAACACTTGGAAATATCCACTATTATGTTGATATGGTATTTTTACAATAAAAATTCTAAGAAGCTATGTTCTGATTGAGTTAAAAACAGGAAAAGCTAATGCCGGAAGCAGTAGGACAGCTAATATGTACCTTAACTACTATAAAGCCGAAGTTAATGATGAAATGGATAATGAACCTATTGGAATTATCCTTTGTGCTGATAAAGACAGTATACAAGTAGAATATGCACTTGGTAGCTTGTCTAACCAGATATTTGCTTCTAAGTATACGCTATATATTCCGGATAGAGAGCAATTAGAAGAACAGGTAGAAAAAGAGTAGTAAAGGAATACAAGAAAAATAAGTTAGTGTATAATTATAATTGACAATAGCAAAAAGAAGGGTTTGCCCCTTCCCAATCATACAGTCTTGTTTGTGATACAAAAATAAAAAAACAATGATAAAAAGAAAAAAAGTAAGGAAATTTGCCAACGAGTACTTGACACAAACTTTCAAATAACACATATTTGTTTGGCAGAGAAAAAGACTTTAAACTTTATGTTTTAACAGGGTATAATGAAATACAAATTAGAAGTTATCGAGGTGAAATATGCAAGATAAAAAGGTTTTTGATTTATGGGCAGATGATTATGATAAGAGTGTAGGTTTGTCTGACAAATACAGCTCGTATCCTTTTGCAGGCTACAAATCTATTCTTAATGTAATCTATAATCGTGTAATTTGTTCATCTGCGAAGACTGTCTTAGATATTGGGTTTTGGGACAGCAGTACTGACTTCAAGATTATATGAAAAACGGCTGTACGATTTACGGACAAGATTTTTCAGATAGAATGATTGAAATTGCAAAAGAGAAAAATGCCTAAAGCAAGTTTGTATAGAAGCGATTTTTCCAATGGCTTAGTGGAACCGATACAGAAACAAAAGTATGACGCGATCATTGCTACATATTCTCTTCATCATCTTACAGACTTTCAAAAAGTAGATTTTATTACATCATTATTTAAGCTGTTGAACGAGGGAGGATGTATATATATCGGAGATATAGCATTTGAAACTCGGTCATTACTTCAAGAATGTATGCGGATTGCGGCAGATGAATGGGACGATGATGAAATGTATTTTGTATGGGATGAGCTAAAAGGTCAATTTCCAGAAATGCGATTTGAAAAAATGTCTGACTGTGCAGGACTTATCACCTTGCAAAAATAACTACAGGTTGTAGAGCTAACAAATAACATGGCTATCTCTTATAGTTGAAAAAACTAACAGCAAACTAACATGAAACTAATGAAAGACTAACCAAACATCCCTTTTTTCCATTTTAACCTATGATATACATTGTGCAATTGCAAATCCCAATACTTATGAATATAATAAATATATTTATGAGAACTGTATATGTCGTGTGAGAGAATCAGAATGGAGGTGTATATGAGGGCTGCATACAATGTTTTTAGTCTTACCATTCTTATATGATGGAGGAAACATACTATACTGCATTTTTAAAAAGAGGATCTAAATATATGGCAATTTATAGCAGGTGGCGGAAGAGAGAAACTCCAATGGTTTGCTGCTAAAAGGAAAGCTTTGAAGAAACTGGTATTCCCAAATTAAATAACTATAAAGGTTGGAATCTATGTGTTATGTTTCAGCAGATAATTTTTCAGAAAAAGGCTAGAAAATGCTGGGGAAATAAATATGTAATACCCATCTATTCTTACGCAGTGCAAGTATATTCTAAAAGATATTCAAATATCTAGTGAACATATAGATTATCACTGGTGTGATTATGAACAAGCGAAACATATGTTGCATTTTGATTTGGATAAGACAGCATTATACGAACTTAATGAAAAGGATTAAAGATGATCGATGGGACTTTACTAAGTCAAATAGAATCTTGCATTAATGATACTATTGTCAATATAAAAGCAAATAAATACTGGTTATGTGAACGATGTTTTTTTGATAAATTTAACACAAAATAAATATATAACTCTAACCTAATGAGCTCTCACACCTTAAATATTTTTAAACATCTTAATCAGTAAAGTCCATGAGACATAAATACAATATTTGGAATTAGTAAAATCCAGTGCGTTAATCATAATTATTTAGAAAAAAAGTAAAATCCATACTAATGTGGACTTTACTTTTTCAAAATAAAACAAAAGAAAAAGGTAAGGAAATTTGCCAACAGTACTTGACACAAACATCTATTTCAGGACATTGAAGCTCAATTTATCTTGTGGTGAAAATATCATTAACAGATTCAAAGCCACATCACTCTATTCTAAAGAGTGCAAAAACACATAAAGAAATATATATTTACAAGGATAGATTTAATGAATGAAATATTAACAGCAACAAACCTTACAAAAGAATACTATGTAAAGACAGGGAAAAGAGACCGTAAAAAGGTAATAAAGGGCATAAACCTAAGTATATCAGAGGGTGAAAAGGTTGGATATGTAGGACTAAATGGAGCAGGCAAATCCACTACAATCAAAGATGCTTACAGGTCTTATCAAGCCTACTCTTGGTGAGCTAAATGTACTAGAGCTTTGAACCATTTAGCCAAAGAAAAAGATTATGTGGAGCATATAGGGGTAGTGTTTGGACAGAGAAACCAGCTCTTTTGGGACTTAAAGGTAGAGGATTCTTTTAAGTTTAATAAGAGCCTTTACAGACTTTCAAATCAAGAATACAAGGATAAACTGGACTTCTTGAATGAATACACAGATCTTTTTTCGCTAATGCCAAAGAGAGTGTTGCAGCTTTCACTAGGTCAGAAAATGAAATGCAATATAGCCTTGTCCCTGTTACATTCGCCTAAAATGCTATTCTTAGACGAGGCGACCATGAGCTTAGACCTCATAGTTAAGAATGAAATCAAAAAGCTGTTGAATGAGGTAAACAAACAGTTTAATACAACCTTGATGTTCACTTCACACGATATGAAAGACATAGAAGATGTATGTGAGAGAATTATCATACTTGAAAAGGGGAATATTCTTCATGACCTACCCTTAAATGAGTTAAAAAAAGCAATATGGCGGTATGAAGAATGTGACATTATCACTTGAGAATACTGAAGAAGCAGACAAGCTTATGTCCTTATATAATGATAATTGGAAGAAAGTTCTAATGGATTTTACGATGGAAGAAAAGACTGTTAAATTTTCATTTAACGAGGACAACATAAATTTCTTTGAGATTATAGATGCATTAAAAAATGTGGGAATCAGACCTTTGGACATAGAGATAAACAGCGATAGTCTGGAGGATATAATAAAGGGGTATATATCAATGAGCCTGACATTGAGATTTAAAAAATATTTATCGGTTATGGGCATATCCATAAAGGCAAGTTCTGCCTACAAAATCAAACTGTTTTTCTACGCTCTTACAGGAATTACACAGTTTTTAAGTTACTTTTATTTGTGGAACGCCTTATACAGCAACAAAGGCAGCTATAATGGCTTTACAGAAGGGGCATTCTTACATATTTTGTAATATCATTTTTCATACAGAGCCTACTGCCAAGGTGGATTGCAATGGAGATAGGCTGGGGAGTAAAAAGAGGGGAAATTATAAATGTGTTTCTAAGGCCTGTAGGCTTTAGGACATACTTTATACTCTATGCTTTTGGAGATGTGATATTTACCCTAATGTTTATGGGACTTCCTATAATGGTGATTGCTTGTTTAAGTACGCCGTTAGTTCCTTGTGCTAATGTATTACTATTCGCTTTTACTTTGATACTAAGCTACTTCATAGCCTTTAACCTGTTTTATCTGATAGGGCTGATTAGCTTTATTACTACAAATATATGGGGAATATTTTTAACTTTTGACCTTGTAAATCTGTTTTTATCCGGTGCACTGCTACCGCTTAGATTTATGCCTGAATGGTTTGGTTTCTATTATAAAATTACTTCCATTCAGATATATAGTGGACTTTCAATCTCTGTCTGGCTTACAGGGAAAAACAGGCGTTGAAGAAGTTTTGATACAAATCTTGTGGGTTGTGATTCTCAGCGTTCTTACCAAGGTTATATATAGGCAGGCTATTGCAAAACTGGATATTTTCGGAGGTTAGGATGGGCATTTATAAAAACTGTTTTTGCAAAGTTTTACATACTGAAAATGTATAAAAAGACTTTTATCTTGGGCTTATTTCCTGCATTATTAAGGCTCTGATAAGTATATTTTTTTAATTGGTTTTATCTTGGATAATTTTTGAAGTGGTCGGGAGGCCTGAAAGTGATAAGGTAGCCTTCATTTACTTTTTGTCTCCTTTATTCAGGCTGTATCGAATATGGTTTTTGCCGGGTATAATCAGTTTTACAGGAATTTATATAAGAGATGCGGAGCTTGATATGGTACTCTTAAAGCCCGTAAATAAGCTGATTTATATTGTTTTTGAAAACATAGACATAAAGGAATTCCCCAATGTAATGGTGAATTTGGCAATTTTCATCCTAACAATAATAAGGCTTAACTGCTCGGTATTTACAGGGGTATTATTGTTTTTGATGTCATTTTTAGGAGTACTCATCGTATTTTCGCTCTGCCTTTTGATAAACATTTTGGGATTTAGATACAAAGATACCCTGATGCCAATCAAGTTCCTGTTTGCCTTGGTGGATATGTGCAAATATCCGCTAAGTATTTACAGTTCTGTGATTAGGTTCATATTTGTAACTATTATTCCAATTGGACTTATAAACTATTTTTGGAGTAATGCAAGTAAAGAATATAGCCTGGACATTTCTCTTTAGTCTTGTAGTTTCAGGGGTATTCTTGTGTATTTCAGTTTACTTATTTGAAAAGGCATTTAGGCTGTACGAAAGTACGGGTTCGTAAGTTTGGGTGGGGAGACTCACTCAACTTCTTTTCTTTGTTCTAATACTCTCCCAATATTTTTGGCTTCAAAGACATTTTCCTCAATTTCTTTTGTACAGTATACGGTTTTGGTTACAAAAATTATCTATGCTGCGAACCGCACTCTGTCCCAGGTCATCACTTGCAAGTGGCTTAAAATCTTCTTTTGCATGCCAAAATTTTATGAAGTTGCGAAAAGAATTATTAGGGTTGTCATCATATTTTTTGGCCAAAGCATATGCCTCGTCAATTGTATTTCTCATACTTTCATACTCAGTTAGGCAAGATAGAGCCAAATGCTTTTGTTATAAGAAGGATAGCTTTAAGCCTTGAAGTGTAAGAGTTTTTTCCAAAACTGGCGGAATCTGAATAAGCAATACTCCGATCTATTAAGTCACAGGCTTCTCTGAAGTCTTTTTTAGTCCCGCGAGATGCAATTGCTAAAGACATATTTAGTGATAAATCCAAGTCCCTTATGAGATTATAGAATAAAGCTTTTTGTATACCGCTCTAAGGCCTCATCAGTTTCTCCTTCTTGTGCAACAGGCGTGCTATATCCGTATCAGCAATTCCGAGGTAATTAATCCTATTAAATTCTGCAAGTGCACCATCGGGATCAATGACGATTTTTAGTTTAGCTATATTCATCCTTATATTAAACTCATTAAAAATCTGAATCATCATTTTGAGAAAAGAAGGGTTAAGGCTTTTTTTCGTGTAAGGCTACTGACTTTTTGGCATCTTCTTCTTTTATGGTTCACTCTGTACAGAATTGCGTACAAAGAAGCACAGGCTCTTACTATTTTAAAACTTACAGGATAACGAACCAAGGCTTTTTCTGCTTCGGATACAGCCTCCGTATACTGTTGGTTTTCTGCCAGTCTGATAATCCTGCCGGATATATCTTCAATAGTTTTTGATGATATATTGTAACCAAGAAGAATATCCATTGAAACATTGAAAAAGTCTGCCAATTCCATCATGGTTAAAATATCGGGTACGGTGCTTCCGCTTTCCCATTTTGATACGGCACCGACAGTAACTCCAAAAGCCTCTGCTAACCCTTCCTGAGTCAGATTCATTTCCTTTCGATATTTCTTAATATTTTCACTTAGTTTAAGCTTCATTAGTCATTTCCTCCGGTTTCTCTAAAATAGGCTGCAAAATCATAATAAGTACAAGGATTGCTATTGACACTGCAGTACTTCCAATCAGCATATACATCACACTGATATGTGAAATAAATATACTCACAATAAAAGAACCAATAGGCATGGCTGCTGTTACAGAAGAATTAAAAACTGCAGATGCCCGTGCCATGTAATTGTGGTCTACACACTTCATAAACTGTATGCTAATTATCCCACCAACCAGTGAAGAAGATGTTATAATTATAAAAAGAGGTACTGATCAATATGTATGAAAGAAGTGCATTGCCTTTTAACAAGACTTCCTGCAGGGTATGCAAGCCATTCCGATAATTAACAGAAATATCCCCAAGATAGTAATTTCTAAGTGGAGATAATGTTTTAGCGATATAAGGTAAAAGAACTGCTCCTACAATGCCTCCGATAGAAGAAAAAAATACCTGCAAATGCTTAAAAGCTCACTCCCCATTCCGAAAAATACCGTTTTGCTATCGGAGCCTGAAGTGCACTAAACGGAATCAACATACAATTGAGGGTAATACATATTATACAGAAATTTCTACTACAGGGAGTTTTAAATACATAAACAATCCCTTCTTTGAGCATTTTTTTATATCCTGAAGAATTGTTTTTGTACTGTCTGTATTAGTTGGAACAGTATTAGCAGTTTCTTTTATTGGTTTGATAAGAATAGCAGCAATTATGAAGGTTGAGACGTCTATAAACATCTGCAGCCCCAACACCTAACTTTTGCAATAATGAAGCCGGCAACTCCGCTTCCGACAAGTGAAGCAGCATTGGTAAATACAGAGTTAAGACTCATTACTACATTTATATCTTCCCGCTTTATTACTTGCATAGTAAATGCGGTACTTGCTGAAGATTAAAGGATTCCACTGTGGTAATAATCAAGGTAAAACAGGATAGAATCAGTGGATTAACATAACCAAGTTCCAATAATATAATAAACAACGTTATAAGTAATGCTCTTAAAAAAATGGGTGGCAATTACTACTTGTTTTTTTGTTCATTTTTCCACAATTGCGCCGGCAAATGGCTGAACTATAACATTTGGAAGCATATTAAGAGCAAAAACGATAGCTGACCATGCAGCACTATTGGTTATCTGATATACAACCCAAGTGAATGCAATTGATTCCACAGAATCTCCGAATCTGTTAATCAAATTCGAAAAACAGTAGCTTTATATATTCACTTTCTTTTAATATTTTTGAGTAGTTACTTCGATTCTTAGTATCTTTCATTGTGAAGCCTCCTTTTTTTGATAACTGATTATGGCTTCAGTTTAATGAAAAACTACTAATAATATAATACACTATTTATATATAAGAGAAACAAAAAACTTTCCTTATAGGAATATTTTTCATAATATTATTTATGAAGTGCTGTGATTGGTGGGGTATCAGAAAATTAAGCAGTAGAAAAATGCCTTGAAAAAAATAGTATAATACTTATTAATCATAGAAAAATATATTGAATGAAACAATTTATACTAATAAAAACAAGGAGATTGAGATGAATTTAAAAGTAAAAATTATCCATCTATTGAATATGAAAAAGGAGAAGAAATTTTTGTCACCAGAGGAAATTGATAGTTCTTTTTACTTTGATGTTGAAGAAGAATTAACATCAAATGATGAAGCTATGACTATTGTAGGCTCTATGATGGATGAAGTGGATACATTAGTAGAAGTAGCTAAAGATTTTTGAAAAAAACATTGTTGAATGAGAGAAAATGAATACTATGGCACTGTTGCATATTTTATGGAATTTCATAGAGATGAAATGGATGCTGATACGGTATTGGAGCTGTTTCCTTCAAGTAATGTTGATACAATAACATTTATAGAAATGGTAGATTTTTTAAAAATGATACGCTTTGGGGAGCTTGATTGATAATAAAACAAATAAGCAAGCTTTTTATTATGGATTTAAGTTTTAATCCGGAATTAACAGATGAGCTGATGGTTATTTATTTTAATTTAGAAAAAAACAGGTATTTTATGTAACACTATGAAAGTTGATTTAAAGAAAAATAGATAGTAGATCATCATATAATATTTCAAAAAGACAGTAAATTGAATTGATATGATACTCAATATGTAGACAAAAGTAAATAACCAAAACTACTTATGGAGGTTTTTATTGCAAAAAGTCAAAAATAGAAATGGCACAAAAATGAAAAACATGGAAAAATATGGCTAGCAATAACAGAATACGGATGTTTCTGCATCAATGGGAGACTTTATCCAAAAAGTTCAAGGGCGTCAAACATCTGCAAATATGATTTATTCTCAGTAGTAATCTCTGCTTTTTGGGGACAGATTGTTACTCCCAGAATGGAAGAGGAACGATGCAGAAGATGAATGTAAAAGAAAGAGTGGAGAAGTTGAAGATTGGAAGTATAAAAAGAATGTGAAGAGCTATGGGCAAAAAAATAAATATTTTGTGTTAAGCAAATCACATAAAAACATATCTGGAGATAAGAGAGTATTTGAAAGAAGAAGAGTTGATATTTTTATCTCTAAAATGAAAAATACAAAAGGCGAGGGATATTGAAAGAAAGCAAGAAAGATTTTAGCAATGCCATTCTTCACGTATGGGGATACTTCAAGAAAGAGGCAAGTGAAAATGAAAAAAACAAGGACTATTTGATATACTGGAAGAGTATATGGATGGGAAGAAAAAGTCAGACCTCTGTCATTGACTACATCAACGCTTTACTAGAGAAATATCCCAATAAATATTTACAGGAATCTACTTTATTGGCAGTGTCAAGTGAGATATGAAAAAGAAGTCAAAAATAGGTTTCACGGAAAGTTTTATTTAGCTAAAAAAACATGATAAACTCTATAATAATTATGCAAAAGGCTATGAAACAACGTTAAAAACATGTTTTTAGGCAATATAGAAAGGACAGGTATATGGGAGAAAAAAATGATAGAAGAGGCAAAAGAAGGTCAATCTTACTGAGCTGTTTTATGACTTGGTGTTTGTATTTGGGATTTCTAAGATAACACATGTTTCTACATAGTCTAGAGAGGAATACTTAGCTTAAATGAGTTATTATATATACTGTTGTTTTTGTATGTTTCATAAATGTTTGGAATGTGCAGACAGTGTACATGAACCGCTATGGGAAGCATAATTTATTGCATATCATCATTATGACAGTTCTCCAAATGCCTGCTTTATTATTTATGGCAGCAAATGTCAGCCCGGATATGGAGGATAGCTGGACCGCATTTACTTTGGCGATTCTATGGATTGCTGTCGTGCAATTTCTGCAATATATTTTCGCTTATACAAAGCACAAAAGCATAGTGAAAAAGATATAAAAACTGATTAAGGATTTTTCTATGGCTTCTCTTTGCAAGATTAGTTGTTACTGTTATTAGTTTATTTATGCCGGTAACAGGCAGCATCTTGTTGATTGGCTTTGGTTTTATTTTAAGCATTCTAGGCTCAAGCTTATTTAGAAAAGATATGGCTATGGCCCATTAATATGCCCCATCTTATAGAAAGATTGACACTCTTTACTATCATTACTCTTGGGGAAATGCTGATGGCTGCCGCGAATTTCTTCGAATTAAAGAAATTTTCAATAAACTCTGTTTTACTTATGTTTCAGGTAGTGGCGTTGTTTTTGTTTTATATATCAGAATTTGACCACGCTATTGAGGATAATCTTCCTTGTCAAAGTGGGGCTGGACTCATTTACAAGCATTACTTTATTTGGTTTGGCTTAAATATCTGTACAATAGACTTAGACTATGCTAATGATGCCATGGGCATTATAAGGATTATAATGATGTTTCTTGGCTTGTTTCTGTTTTACCTTGGTGTGCTAAGCAATTCACGATTAAACAAAAAGAGCCATCAGCTGGATAAGAAGCTAATGATTCCGTTTGTGCTGGTTTATATCTTGGGGCTTGGCAGTTCCATTGTTTTCCAGTCAAATATTCCTGTGGCTAGTGCTCTTTGTACCCTGACGATTATTTTGGAAACGGTATTATTTATTACATTCGTAGTAAGGCGTTTTTCAAAGAAAATCAGGGAAGAGATAATTTGTCCGTAAATGAAATGTCTATTGTGCTTTACAAGATTGATTTAGCTCGTGGACATTGTGGACTGGTTGTTTGATGAGTTATAATGTCAGTAACTTCTAATTTGTATGGCTAAAAAAATAAGTTGCAAAGTAGACGCAAAAACTGATAAATGTCCAGACTCGCTCCTGCATCCGCTTCGCTACGCCTAAGCGAGAGCATAGAATTTATCATTCGTAGCTTATACCTTAAATTTATGCAAATAACAACCCGAATACCAAATTAAAGACAGCCCCCACCTGCCCCCTTTTTGTGGCTAATGTGTTTTGTTTGTGACGACTTATCAATCAAACAGCTGGAACTAATAATGCCGCATAGTTCGCTGTTTCGCTCTGACTTCGTGCAAGCACTCGTCAATTGCGGACAGCTATTATATAGGCAGGACTAACGCACCTTGCTTCGCTGCTTCGCACCTTGCAAAGTGCGAGTCACTGCCAAAAAGCGAGCGCATCAGGTTTTTCGTCAACAAAGCCAGATTACAACAGCATCTTACAGAAAAAAACCGTAGCGAGTCTGGACATTTATTAGTGAAGGCGTGACTTAGCATGTCAAACAACACATTAGCCCTACAACTTAGAATTTACAGAGCTAACCTTATAATTATTTTTAGGAGGTAAAGTAAACATGTTACTGGATAGTGGAAGATATGAGAACGTTATTGCCTATGGTAAGGAAGCCATAAGTAAACTTGATGAGAACAAGTTAGAGGAGGGTTTTTCTATTGCAGAACAAGGCTGGGAGGCCTTTCCTGAGTCCGGAACAAAGTGGAATCAAGGCTATAGTTATGCGAAGACATTTTTAGTAGTGCACTTAATAATAACAATATGCCAATTGCAAAACGCTGGTTAGATAGAATGATAGAAAACAATAACACACTACATTTGTTTGATTCTGAAATTGAACATATGGAAGCAAAATATGAGTTTGAAGCTGGGAATCTTGATAAAGCGTTTGAGATATGGCAAAATCTTGTAAAACAAAAGGGAGTTGGATATAGGTATTTTGAATACGATGATCCAAAAGTATATCAAGTTTTATAAATCAAGAAAGCTTCCTGTATACTATAAATAGGTCAAGAGATTGACATAAAAAAATACCTCAAAGTAAATTTAGATTATTACTGACCTGCCAGTTGGTAAAATCTAAAAATACAAGAGGTATCTAAAATGAATATTAAAAGGCACAAAAGATCAAGTAGTAACAGCAAATATTTTTGAACAGCAGGAGCTTTTGAAAAAAAGCGGAGGTGATTAAGGAAAAATCTCACAGCTTCAACTGGCGTGAGTTGGAAACCAATGGTAAGTTCGATAAAAAAATAAAAACTCTCTTTTATCAGCGATGACATCTTATCTTGGGATGTGATGTGAGGCAGCGAAACGCACTATGTGAGAGCAATTGATACCAGAGGACGGGAACTCAGTAAGTCCGCATATTCTTTCAACAATGATTATGAGGGATTCCAGAGTGCAAAAGAATGGGCAGTGAAAGATAGCTGCTGAACATGATAAGAGTCAGATAGTACTTGGCTTAGAGCCGACCGGTCACTACTGGTTCTGTCTTGCTACCTGGATGATTGCAAATGGAATCAGTGTTGTTCAGGTAAACCCTTATGCTGTTAAGCAGACAAAGGAGGTTGAAGATAACAGCCAGCTGAAGGATGACAGGAAGGATCCAAAACTGATAGCAAATCTTGTCAAGGATGGCAACTTTGGTATGCCATATCTTCCAGAAAAAATCTATGCTGAACTTCGTGGGTTATCCATGTTCAGAGACCAACTGAATGAAGACAGAATTCGAACAATCAACCGGATGCACAGGGAGATGAAGATATATTTCCCGGAGTATAAGGAAGCATTGGGAAAAGTCGATGGAGCATTTAGCCTTGAACTGCTGAAAGAGGCACCATTTCCGGATGAACTGACCGCACTTGGAGAAGAAGGGATAAGACAGATTTGGCATGCTGCTAAACTTAGAGGACGCGGGTACAGCAGAGCCAGAGAAATCTTACAGTACGCAAAAGCAAGTGTTGGGATTAAGGATGGATCTATTGCAAGCAAGGCAGCTGTAAAGTGGTTCGTGCAGAAAAATCATGGAACTGGATGTTGAACTTGCTGTTATAGAGAACCAGATCAACCAGAAATGTCAGGAGATACCGCATACAGGTAACGTTCTGGAGATATCTGGGATTGGAGAAAATACACTTTCCGGTATTCTTGCAGAGATGGGAGATATTTCAAGATTTGATGATGTTAAGGAAATACAGAAATTAAGCGGATTAGGCCTTGTGGCATGCAGTTCAGGAAAGCATAAGGGAGAAACCAAAATCAGTCATAGAGGACGCAAACGACTCAGATATTGGTTATTCCGAGCAGCAAAGTCAGACAGTGGTATGCAGAGGAATTCAAAAGAACTCCATATGTATTATACGACACGAGCCGATAATCCGTTGAAAAAAGATGCAGTCATTGATTGTGATAGCCTGCAAGCTTCTGAGGATTATCTATACGATTCTGAATACTGGTACGAAATATGCTCCGAAGAAGATGTTGATGGACATCAGACGTCCGGAAAATAAGGAAGCTATTGTAGCGTAAAACAGTCGACAGCAAAATTTATTCCAGAGCCTTGCCGGGTGTCGGATTCTTCCGAGATCGGGCAGGGGTTCTGGAAGAAACTCCGATAACGATGGAGTGCTACAAGCGCTACATCATCACAATGACCAGCAAAGCGAGGCAGGGTAAGCGTCCACGGAATATCCGTACCCTGCGGAGTAGACAGGTCAGTAAAATCAAAAAACAAACAAGAGCTGTAGCTTGCAATAGTTCTCTCCGTAGGGCATGACCCTGTTAGAAAGCTTAGCAGGCACTCGGTGTATGGACAGGTGGGACGAAGGAAGTTGGGACACGATCCCTTTAGACACGGAAGGTTCACCATCATAGTTAGCAGAGGATTTATAGCCTTTATAAAAGCAAAAACAATGGGATGCTTTATAAACCACACTCTCTTTTAGCTGTTCAGTATAAAATACAATGACTGTCATACATTTTTTGCTCTGTTTTATGAGGTAAATATTTAAAGAAAAGCCTGAAATTAAATGATTTAGGGCTTGACATTATAGGAAGGCTGGGAGGCCTTTCCTGAGTCCGGAACAAAGTGGAATCAAGGCTATAGTTATGCGAAGACATTTTTTGGCCGTGCACTTAATAATAACAATATGCCAATTGCAAAACGCTGGTTAGATAGAATGATAGAAAACAATAACACACTACATTTGTTTGATTCTGAAATTGAACATATGGAAGCAAAAATATGAGTTTGAAGCTGGGAATCTTGATAAAGCGTTTGAGATATGGCAAAATCTTGTAAAAACAAAAAGGGAGTTGGATATAGGTATTTTTGAATACGATGATCCAAAAGTATATCAAGTTTTATAAATCAAGAAAAGTAGATTTATCAACCAATAACCCCTAGGAGTTTGTTATGGATAAAAGTTATAATGTCATTAATGAATTTTTAAATAACCCGCAGAATACAGACAGTTTTTATGAAAAGCGATACAGTCATTGCCATTGATTGGAGAGAGGATGACGAGGATATTGTACAATATTTTAATAATGCCATTGGACATAAGATTTGTGTTCAAATGGAAAATAATGACAAGCCTTATGGTAATGACATTATTTTTAACCTATAAGGAAAAAGACTGTAAAAATTCCATATGAGGAAAAAGAAGGATAGGGACACTACGATAATATGGATAAATGAAGTTATAAAGAGGATTTTTCCATATGTTTGTTTATCGAGTATGGAAGATGATACGCTTTTATTTTTGTGTTTTGCCAAATGAACAATGGAATAAGCTTGAAAAGGAACAAGGAAAAACAAAAGCTAAATAAGTATTTTTCTAAAATTACCCTTAACAGCAAAAATGTTTAGCTTGCAATATGATGTGGTCGAATATTAAGACTTAAAAATGAATCCTAAAGTATCATTTTTACTTTGGTTTCTTATCTTGAAATGAAGAAAAGAGAGCAAGTTTTGACAGAGAAAAAAAGAATAAGGGTGAAATCAGGGCTAAAAGAGTATTTGCAGGGAAAAAGGAAATTAAAGCTGAAGAAGAGAAATTTGAAGTTATAATGTTAGTAAATCAATATTTGTAAGCATGGAGTATAGAAATGATTGAATACAAGAAAGTCAGGATAACAGAGGATGATTGTATACTTGAGGAATTGATGAGATTATCAAAGGTATAGGAAAAAGCCTTTATCGATTTTTAGAAAAAAAGATATATGGGATAGTGTTGATGTGATTGGTGTTGCAGCAACATCATATCAATATAATAGACTCCTAAAGTTTTATATTGAGGAGTTGGGCTTACAATTTAATCATGCATTGTTGACGAAAAGAACACATCAATAAATTAGAATTGACCGAGCTCTTTGAGCGAGGGATACTTTTCGTTCGAAGGGCAAGAAGGTGGAGCTAAAACATCTTAATAAATCGAAATTCAGGTGGAAATTTATGAGTAGAAAAAGGCAATTTTTCTTTATTTATTAGGAACCATAGGGCAAATATTGATGATATGTATTATAGTTTTTATATTGCGTAACTTGGGTATTGTTAGCAGATTATACGATGCCAATGGGAATGGTTGCTATTGGAATAGGTGGAGTTTCATCTGCTCTATGGGGAACTATTATTGCAGTTAGATACAAAAAGTACAGTACGAAGAAAATATTAAAGGATTTTTTCGCTATAAAGCAAAAACATCAGCAGTTATTTACTCGTTATTGTGTTCTTGTTTTGAATTTTTGCTATGTTGCATTTGATGGGAAATTAGCGTTGAATGCGTGGTATATTCCTATTATCTTATTTCTTAAAGCAATCCTTTTTGGTGGGATTGAAGAAGTAGGGATGAGATATATTTTTCAACCAATTATGATGGAACGCCATAGTTATATTAGTTCAACTTTAATTACTTTTGTTCTATGGGGAATATGGCATTTTGCTTATTTCTACATTGAAGGAACATTGCTACAAGTACAGGTGTTTGGATTTTTGCTTGGATTGTTAACTAATTGCTTTATTTTATCCGCATTATTTATAAAGACAAACAGTTTGTGGATATGTGTGATGACACTTCGTTAATAAATGTTTTCTCTCAATTAGCAGTAGGTGGTAATCAAAATATAACTTATGCTTGTAAAATAATTATTATAGTAATGGCAACTGTTCTTTCGATTAGAGAGCAAAATAAAAAAGCAACTAATGTGTCAGATCTTTAAAGAGCGATAACTTCTAATTTCCTGCTAACATAATTCCTATGCTTGAAACCTACCTTAAGAAAAGATACAAATAGTTGCACGTTTAAAAGACAGACATTTTTATCAAGGAAAAGTTGAAAATTTATTGTATTAAGGCTGAGTCATCGCGTAGGTAACTTGGTACAATATATACAAAAAGGCATATTAGTGTAGATAAGATAGAGGAATAAGAAATGAGCGAAATCTTAAGAATTGATAGAGAATACGCCACATCGTTACAAGACATAAGTAAAAGATTCAAAAGAAGCCAAATAAAGGCTGCCACTGCAGTTAACAGTGAAATGCTTTTGTTTTACTGGGAACTTGGAGCGGATATAGTTGAGAAGAAAATGTTGTCAGGTTATGGTTCTAATTTTTACAATAACCTTAGCATAGATTTAAGGGCATTTATTCAGATGCTAAGTCATTCTCGCCAAGGAACTTGCGTTATATGGCAGAATTCTACGAGTGTATAACAGGAATAATGATATGTGTCATCCCACTACAAATCATACAGATGGAAATTTGCAACAACATTTGCAAATTTAGAGGATAGACTATATTTTCAGAATTCCTTGGGGGCATCATATTCAAATACTGACAAAATGTAAAGGAGATAAAGAAAAAGCCTTATTTTTGTAAAAAGTTTGTGAGAATAACTGGTCCAGAGCAGTGCTTATAAATTTTTGGATACTAATTTGTACGAGAGAGAAGGCAAAGCGATAACTAATTTTAATAAAATATTACCTGATATAGGGAGCGAGTTTAGCTAATGAAATAACAAAAGATCCTTATAACTTTGACTTCTTAACTTTACGTAGTGATTACGATGAAAGAGAATTAAAAAGATGCATTGATGAATAATATACAGAATTTTCTACTTGAATTGGGTAAAGGCTTCGCCTTTGTTGGAAGAGAATATCGCTTAGTTGTAGGACAAACGGAACAGTTCATAGATATGCTTTTTTATAATATACAGAAGCACTGCTATGTTGTTGTAGAAATAAAAACAAGGGCATTTGAACCGGGAGATATGGGGCAGCTCGGTACATACATAGCTGCTGTTGATGGGATTTTACGTAGCAACGAGGATAATCCTACCATTGGGTTGTTAATATGTAAAACCAAGGATAATGTGTTGGCTCAATATGCAACCAGTGCGATAAATGTGCCCATAGGCATATCAGAGTATGAGCTTAACAATATAATACCAGAGGGGTATAAGAGCTCAATGCCAACAATAGAAGAAATTGAGAGAGAATTGAAGGATTGGAGAGAAAGTATAAGTTAACAGTACCTGAATGTATTATAAACATAACACAAAATAGAAAGGAATATATGATAATTATTTATCTAATTATCATATAAAATGAAAAATTATGGAAAAACAATAAAGTATATCCCTAAAGCATTAGGATTAATTAACAAAAACCGTAAATTTAATTGAATTGAAATCAAAATTAAACTTATCTAATAATATTGAGTGTTTTGGTTTGCATGAGATATAGTTAATAAAATAAAAACTTTCTGAAGATTATATTACTGGAGAAAGTATACTTTTATATAGAGCTTCTACTGTTAGATATATTTTAGAAGCTTTTAATATCTTTGAAAGCTTATTCTGAATGATAAAATAATGCATATACACTATACTACCTTGGTAAAATCGAACTTTATGAAAAATGTGAAAGAATTATAGAAAAAAATTAAAACTGAAATTACTATACTTAAACGTTTGGAAGAGAAAGAAAACTGTTTAATTGATAAAATCGAAACTGAAAAATCAAACTATAATGAATATATAAATAAAATTAAAAGAAATAGAAAAAAATAATTGATAAAGAGATAGATGATGAGATATCGCTTTATGCTAAAAGATGCAAAAGATAAATGGTTGTGGATTTCAGATAGCATTAGTTGAAGAAAACGCATTGCCATATTATCAAAAATGTTCAACAAAAAAATAATGGATTCCATTAATTTGATTTAGAAACTGACGAGTTATTTAACTCAAGATATAAATTTGATTCAGACATTAAAGAATTGAAAAATATTTCTAGTAATATTAACTGGAGGAGAAAAGCCAAACGGGTTGGGTTAGAACGTGAGTATACACATATTTATGACTACACTAGTTCTCTAATGCATTTTACACCATACTCAATTATGACGAAACCAATTTGCTTGAAACTGAGGAAACAATGCTTTCAAATTATATGTATCAATATTTGATGAAAATCAATGCTGTGCTAACGGATATTGTAAATAAAGATTTGAATATAAATCTTAACAAAAAATAAAAAGTATTTGAATTAGAAAAAAATGAATATTGTATACATTACTATTGTCACTAAAATCGTGCATAAAATTTAAATTTTAGTGACAATAGTATTTGATAATGTATTTGAGCTAAAATTTCATATACAAATTCATAAAAGTATAAAAACAAATATCAAAATAATGGTCAATTCTATATCGACATCCGACCTAATGAACGCTATAATATATTTAATCTAATAAGAAAACAGAGTAATCATTGTGGCAAGCTTTTTACAATTGTAGCCATAAGTATGAATTCTATGGAACTGAATGGTTATACCCTCACGGTGCTTAGTGAACCGAACAAGTACCGTAAGGTACTTTTACAAGGGATAAAACAGATTTTCTTATTATAACACAGATTTACAGGAAAGTTAGAAAACAAGCTACTTTCATTGACTTATGTTGATAGATAATATGATGTGGGTGTCAAAAGTATTTGACACCCGTTGATACAGGATTGCTACAGCTGCGCTTTTCGCAATCTTTGCAAAAATATTAGTAAATTACAGTAAAAACCTTAGCTCCTAAGCACCAGTTGTGTGTTCGAATCACACAGGGAACTTTCATTGAAAGCTGTAATGGCGACAAATCATTACTGCTTCTTTCATAAAGGTACGGTAAAATGAAACAAAAAATTCTAGGTTGTAGGATTATATAAATTAGCTAGTGACGCTCCGAATGATAACATTTCAGACTCGCTCCGGCATCCGCTTCGCTTCGCCTAATGCGCTCGCTTAGAATTTATCATTCGGAGCTGGCACCTTAAATTTATACAAATAATAACTAGAATACCAAATGAAAGACATCCACCCACACCTGCCCCTCTTGGCTAATGTGTTTGTTTATAACCATTCATCAATTAAACAGCCGGAGCTGATAATGCCTAAGCGAGCGCGTTAGGTTTTTCGTCAACAGCATCAAATTATAACAACATCTTACAGAAAAACCGGAGCGAGTCTGGACATTTATCAGCGAAGGCGTAACTAGTCAAAAACAAACACATCAGCCTACAAATTAGAATTTGAAGTTGGAAATTGGGATAAAGTATTTGAGCTATGGCAAAATCTTGTAAAACAAAAGGGAGTTGGGAATAATGCGATATTATTAAGCCGTAGGGCTATAATTTCAAAAAGGGGTAGACTATGTTATGGATTGAAATAAAGAAAAATACAGTATCTATAGTATTTGTGATAGCTCATGCTGTTGGTGATGGGATTTACATTTTTATCAATTACGCCTGAAGTTGACTACTATTATAGCAAACCGCTGAGCTTTGGAGAATATAGCTATTTTAAGTTAAAGGAAGATGTAAAAGCAGGGCAACATAGTTTGTCTATGGTGGAGAGGAAGGTAATGGAATTCCTGTTGATTTAGAGATAAATGAGGAGATAAAGAGCAAGATTAGAAGAAATAATAACTAGAATAAATCCCTCATTTAATGCAGACGAGAAAAATGTCAGAGGTTGAAATAAGCTTAACTGATAAGGAAATTTTTGGAATTAATAAACGGATTTGAGAAAAACAATAGGCTATAGGACAAATTACCATTATGGTGAAAAAGTCCGGACTTTATGCTGTTTATAAATATAAAAGGTTTGGAATAAATAGATTATATGATGATAACCGTAATACGGTAAAAAGAGGAAAAAGAGATATTTAATTACTCACTAAAGTCGGGGCTTGCAGAAGGATATGCAAGATATTTTATGAACTATATGGGAATATTAACAAGCCTTGTTTCAGCAGCTATAGTGGCTACTGTTTTATAAAAAGACAGGCAGAACTATGTCAGGGAAATTCATATATGCGTCCAATAGTAAAAAGTTCAAAAAATTATACTTATAAGAATTGCGTCAGTAGTCATACCTATTTGTTTAATGACATTAATTATGACAATCATTGGAGCAGTGTACTTTTACAGCGAATCGATAACTTATGGCTATATTATTTCTTGCATTCCTTTTATAAAGTATTGGGCTGTTTGGATAGTTCATACCATATTGGTAACTGTTTCGTTATCGGTTTTTCTGGATATTTTATCAAATAATTTAATCCTCGTTTTCGGAGTACAGTTTATTGTCTGGTTGTTGTCTATAGCTACATTTATGGGGAATTATGAGATATGGAGGGTAGTAATAAGATTTAGTTCTTTTGGGATGGATAAGTATTACGATGGAATAAAAAATGACATATATATAAATCGTATATTTATGGTATTTTTTTATCAATTATCATTACTGCTATTTCTGTAACGATATTTGATAAGGCAAGAAACGGTAGAAGGCTTAAATACAGGTGGAACTATATAAAGATATATTATTTGATAGACTGAGCAAAAAGAAAGCATGAACAGCTGTGTTGTAAGGAAAAAAATCATTTTTAGTTTATCAATTGAAACTTGCATATAACAGTAATGTGATAATAAGCATACTATTTTTACTTGTGTTGTTAATAAGATTTGCAAATAGAAACATGAATGAATATGACATAAAAACTACCGGTGAAAATATAGTGATATTTTCTCTATGTTTATGCTATTACCACTATGTAATATAGAAAAAAAGAAATGGAGTTACTGAGTTTACTTATACAGTGAGAACTTCCTATACTAAAAATATATTTTGCAAGATTCATAATGGGAGTTATGTTAACAGTAGGGTTAATAACATTTTCATTATATCTTATTTCGTATATGAATGATGTAGGTATTGGATTGTGGGTCATATCCATTTGCATCAGTTCCCTGTATCTTGTGTTGTTTGGAGTGATATTTTTAGAGGCAACAGGCAAGGAAATTGCAGGATATGTAGCTTATTTGGGATATTATCTGTTCTGTGCAGTAGGTAAAGAAAATGTTACTTTTCTAAATGTCTGCTGTTATACTAACCACCTGAAATATTCAGTAATCAGCCTTATAGCAGGTGTTTATATAATGGCAGTGATACTGTTTTTCATAGTAAAAGGTAAAGGATTGGGTAGAAATTGATGGAAAATAAAGGTAAATGGGCTGTGTAAGAATTATGAAGAAAAGCCTGCATTAAGTGATATAAGTTTTCCATGTAAAAGAGGGAATGTATGGGCTTTTGGGGGCAAATGGTGCAGGCAAAACAACGCTTATAAAAATACTTGCAGGTGTCCTTGAAAAAGATGCAGGAGAGATTTTTTACGGTGGCGAAAAAATACGGAATATTAACGAAATAAGACATAGAATAGGCTATATACCACAAAAATTTTCGTTTTACCCCAATATGACCGTATTTGAAATTATGGACTATTTTTCTGAACTTAATATGGTAAAAAAAGGATAAGACAGATATAATAGAAAATTTACTTAAAACAGTCCATCTTGAAGAATGCAAAGGAATTAAGACCAAGTCACTTTCCGGTGGAATGAAACAAAGGCTGGGTATAGCTGTTTCACTTATAGGCAATCCGGATTTACTCTTGGTGGATGAACCAACAGTAGGCTTAGATCCTATGGAGAGAATACATTTTAGTAATGTATTAACTACTTTTTCAAGAAATAGGACTATAATAATATCATCACATATAGTTTCTGATATCGAAGCTACCTGTAAGAGATTGCTTATACTTGATAATGGTAAAAGTGTTTATAATGGTAGTAAAGATGAACTCATCGCAAGGTGTAAAAGGCAATGTTTGGGAATTAAAAACAAGTGAAGATGAGTCATTACATTTTGAAAGTAATTATTTCATTTCAAAGAAAGACTTGCTTGAAGATGGAGTTTTGTTGAGAGTAATATCAAAAGAAAAGCCCATAGAATCAGCATGGGAGGTAACGCCTACACTTAACGATTCTTATTTGAATCTGATGAATTAATATGGAAATGGTAAATAAATAAATAAAAAAATAAAAAGATGTTGACAAAAGATAAAAATCATAGTGTAAAAGTAAATGTATCAGATACAGATACATTAAAAAAACAAAGAATGAGGTAACCCAAATGTCAATATCAACAAAAGGAAATTAAAAAAACAGGGTCAGTGTAAGAACCTATAAGAAGGAAAAGCCAAAGGATTCAGTGCTTGAAGAAATAAAAGCATATATAGCAGATATAAACAATCCCTTTGGAGTTCCGATTAAATTTCAGCTATTAGATACAAAGCAAAATGACCTTAGCAGTCCGGTAATTATCGGAGGAGATACTTATGTCGCAGCAAAGTATAAGAAGGTAGAGAATGCAGAAGTAGCATTTGGCTATGCCTTTGAAAAGTTTGTATTGTATGCAACTTCCCTTGGACTTGGAACAGTTTGGCTTGCTGCTACCATCGACCGTAAAGCATTTGAAAAGGCGGTTGATTTGAAAGAGGATGAAGTTTTACCTGTAGTATCGCCAATCGGCTATGCCGCAAGTGAGCGTTCCATTAGAGAAAGTCTTATTAGAATAAGAGTGAAATCAGATGAGAGGCTTCCATTTGAGAGAATATTCTTTAAGGGCGATTTTAAGCAGGGGTTTGCAGGAAAGTGATGCAAGAGAATGGCTGTTACCACTGCAAATGGTAAAAGCTTTGCTCCATCCGCCACTAATAAACAGCCTTGAGACTGGTTGTAGATGGCAACAAGGTGCATTTCTATGAAGAGAAAAACAAAGGGCTATGCAAATGAAAAGTCCGGAGATATCCAGAAAAGTAGACCTTGGAATTGCTATCTGTCATTTTTGAAATAGCTGCAAACGAAGAGGGGCTTAAGGGTAAATTTAATAAAAAGAATCCGGATATAGCCTTGCCTGAAAAATACGGAATATATTATAACTTACGAACTGGAGGACTAAATGGATACTAAATTTTTCATCAGCGATTCATTCGCTTATTATGATATCTGAGGCTGAAACGCCTGTAAACTCTGAACAGATTGCAAACAGTGTTGGGACCAATCCCAGCTATATAAGAAAACTTACAACAAGGCTCAGTAAGGCAGGGTTGATAGAAGGAAGAAAGGGTGTTAGCGGCTTTAGACTAATAAAGCCTGCTGATAAGATAACTCTGCTTGACATATATAAGGCGGTTATGGAGACCGACTATCTTCATTTGTTTGACATACATCAAAATCCAAATGATGAATGTATAGTAGGTAGGAATATTGAACCGGTTTTAAGTAACCTGTTCACCGATATGGAAAAGCAAGCCGAAGTCGGACTTGCCGGGATGACACTGACTGATTGCATAAAGGCAATGAAAAAAACATGTTAAGACAAATAATAAACAGAGAGGGAAAAATAAATGAAAGCAGCAGTATTAAATAATTATGATAAAAATGGAACCAAACTTGAGGTAAGGGAGATGGCTCTTCCAAGCCCGGAAGACCATCAAGTTCTCGTAAAGGTGTGTACAGCAGCTGTCAATCCGCTTGACAACATGATAATCTGAGGTGAAGTAAAAGCTCGTAGTACCCTATAAATTGCCCCTTGTTTTAGGAAATGAACTTGCAGGTGTTGTAGAAAAAGGTAGGTTCTTCAGTCACAAAGTTTAAGGTAGGAGACCGTGTGTACGGCAGAATGCCATTGGCTAAGATAGGTGCTTTTGCTGAATATGCGGCGGTAGCTGAAGATGCACTTGCAATCATTCCTGCTTATCTCTCCTTTGATGAGGCGGCAACTGTGCCTCTTACTGCACTTACTGCAATGCAGGCATTTGAGATAATGAAACCAAGGTCTGGGGAGACCATATTCATTTCAGGGGTACAGGAAGCCTTGGTGCTATGGCGATTCCGATTGCAAAGAGCCTCGGTCTTACTGTATATACCAATGGCAGTGCTGACAATGAGGAGCGTGTAAAAGAGCTTGGAGCAGATAGGTTTATTGATTATAAAAAGGAAAACTATGCGGAAGTATTAAAGGATGTGGACTATGTATTAGATACCTTAGGAGATAGAGAACTTCCTAATGAATTCAAGGTACTAAAAAGAGGAGGAAGCCTCGTATCCCTAAGAGGTATGCCAAATGGAAGATTTGCAAAGAGAGCAGGACTTTCATTTATAAAGCAGCTATTATTTAAGCTTGCAGGGAAGCAAGTATGACAAGATGGCAGCAGCTAAGAATCAGACCTATGATTTCTTATTCGTTCACGAAGACGGAGGTCAGCTTGAGGAACTTAGCAAGATATTTAATGCAGAGAATCCTTTGGAGACCTCTATAGATACCATATACACTCTATCACAGGTCAACGAGGCTCTGGATAAGGTAAAACAGGGCAAATCAAAGGGTAAGACAATCATTAAATTGGTGGAGAAGTAATGGGATATTCTGTATTCAACAATAAAGAGGAAGATGCTTTATCCAAGTCATGAAGATATTGAGATTTGCAAATGTACTGTGATATAATGAGTACTAGAAAGAAGGTGAAAAGATGAGCAAGTCAACGACTAAAGCTTTACTATTGCATTTGCTTTTAAGGAATTATTACTGGAAAAGCCTCTAAACAAAATAACAATAAATGATATCGCAGAAAAGTGTGAAATGAACCGACAGACCTTTTATTATCACTTTCATGACATTTTGGAGCTCACGGAATGGATATGCGAATCAGATGCAGAAAGAGCATTAAGCGAAAAACCGTACCTATGCTACCGGCAGGAAGGATTTTTGTCCATCTTCAACATGATAAAAAAAGACAAGAATTTTATTATAAATATTTACCGCAATGTGCCAAGTGACTATCTGCACAGGTACTTATATAAGGCTACATATCAGCTTCTTTACGATGTGTTGGAGGAAAAGGCAAAGGGAATGGTTATCAGAGAAGAAGACAAGGCCTTTATTGCTAACTTTTATAAATATGGCTTTGTAGGCCTTTTGCTGGAATGGATTGACAACGGAATGAAAGATGAGCCCGCACTCATTGTAGAACGCCTAAATTCGCTTATTCAAGGCAATTTTGAGCAGGCTTTAAACAATGCAAAACTTAATAAATAAATACGACAAAGACGGTGATTTGTCGTATTTTAACCCAAAATCGGGGGATTGTCGTATATGTTGACAGTTCCCCGATTTTGTGCATATTATTATTTTAGGATATTGCTTATACTTATGCATATAGAAAACAGATGAGCTATACAAGGGAGTTTAGCCACAAAATAAATGAAAAGGAGAATACGCCTATGTATTATTCAGCAGGAACTTATGAATCATTTGCAAAGCCGGAGAAACCGGAGGGAGCTGACAGAAAATCAGCCTACATAATAGGAACAGGACTTGCAGGACTTTCTGCAGCATTTTACCTGGTAAGGGATGGACAGGTGAAGGGCGAGAGGATTCATCTCCTTGAGAAGCTGGAGCTTGCAGGAGGCAGCTGCGATGGCAGAAAGGATGTGAGAAAGGGCTTTTACATGAGGGGTGGAAGAGAGATGGACAACCACTTTGAGTGTATGTGGGACATGTACAGAGATGTGCCTTCCATAGAAAATCCTGAAATATCTGTGCTTGACGAGTATTATTGGCTAAATAAACACGATCCGAACTATTCGCTTTGCAGAGCCTCTGAAAAACGTGGACAGGATGCACACACAGATAAAAAATTTACACTTGATAAGAAGTCTCAGATGGCACTTACCAAGCTGTTTATGACACCTGAGAAAGACCTTGAAGACAAGAAGATAAGTGAAGTTCTACCGGACTCCTTTTGGGAAAACCAATTTCTGGCTGTACTGGCAGACCATGTTCGCATTTCAAAGATGGTCATCTGCGCTCGAGATGAAGAGATATCTGTGCAGATTCTGCCACCATATAGATGGGCTTCCTGACTTTAGTGCACTTCGTTTTACAAAGTACAACCAGTATGAAAGTATGATACTTCCACTTGTAAAATATCTTGAAAATCACGGAGTAAAGGTAGAATACGGTATAGATGTTAAAAATGTTATCATTAAGGATGAGGGTGGAAGAAAGGTTGCCACTCAGATTGTATACGAGAAGAATGGAGAGACGGATCAGATAGACCTTGTAGAGGATGATTTGGTATTCATTACAAATGGCTGTTGTACGGATACCTCCTGCTATGGAGACCAGAATACCGCGCCTGATATAAGCAATGTGAAAAACGGCGAGGGTGAGTCATGGGATTTGTGGAAAAATATCGCATCCCAGGCCAAAGACGGTGAGTATGGCAATCCTGATAAGTTCTGCAGTGATGTTGAAGCAACCAACTGGATGAGTGCAACAGTTGAAACCTCAGATGAGGAAATCATCCAAAGGATAATCAGCATATGTAAGAGAGACCCAAGGGCAGGAAAGGTCACGACAGGCGGCATAGTAACTGTAAAGGATAGTACGGATAACTGGTACCTGTCCTGGACTATTAACCGCCAGCCACAGTTTAAGTCTCAGAATAAGGATACTGTATTGATTTGGGTATATGCACTTACTACCAATAAAGAAGGAAACTACGTCAAGAAGGCTATGCGTGACTGTACAGGTGAAGAGGTGTGCAGAGAGTGGCTGTATCACATAGGAGCTCCGCTTGACAAGATAGACGAATGGGCAAAGAGCCGCTGCAACACCACCACCTGCTTCATGCCTTATATCAATGCCTTCTTCCAGCCAAGGAAGGAAAAGGACAGACCTCTTGTAGTTCCTAAGGGAGCAGTTAACTTCGCATTCCTTGGACAGTTCACGGAAACACCAAGAGACACTATATTTACTACAGAATACTCTATTCGTACCGGAATGGAGGCTGTATATACCCTTCTTAATGTTGATCGCGGCGTACCGGAAGTATGGGGCTCAAAGTATGACATAAGAGAGCTTCTAAGGGCTGCTTACTATGCAATCGACAAGAAGAAACTGTCTGAACTTCCTTTGTCATTTAAAGAAAAAATTGCTCTAAAGATTGCGCTTAATGTAGCAAAGGGAACTGATGTCGAGATTCTCTTAAGGGAGAGTGGGTTGGTTCGATGACAAAGGTAGACCCAGAGACTTCGCCTGTAGCAAGCAGAAATATATAAAGGCATAAACAATAGTAAAAAAGCTCGGATTAGCTCCGAGCTTTTTTTATGGGTGCGCATAGCGGTGCACGTTTCTAACGGGTGCAGTCCCGAATCCGCCCGGTAGTGGGAAGGATGTGCCGAAGGCGAGGGTGCCTATGGTGACCTCGAATCTGAGGGAAGCTGGATATGAGGCAGATAGATGTAGAGGAAGAAAAGTGTAGTGCAACTTCTGAAATATATAAGACGAAAAAAATAATACGTTTCAATTATTTATTATTTAAAATAGCTAAAATATCAACCAAAAGAATAAATAAAGGTAAAAAAATGCATATAATATATAAAATTATATGTCAATAAATGTACTAAAAAAACACAAAAAAATTAATATTGACACGTTTTAATTAATGTCTTATAATGAACCTATGATGTTAAACTTATTTTTAGATCATAGGAGGTAAAGCATGAAAAAAGTATTAGCGGTTGCACTATCAGTAACTATGGGGTTATCCTTAATGGCCTGTAGTAATAACTCGTCATCTAAGTCGTCAACAGGTGCGGAAAAAGCTTCATCAACAGCTTCAACAGTAAAATCCAAGACATCTTCTACTGCAGAAAATGGAACAGAGCTAAAGGGAGATATTGAGTATTGGTCAAGCTGGAGTGAAACTGAGGCTCAGGCACTTGCATTAAGGGAAGCTGCAGATGAATTTACAAAAGCAAATCCCGGAGTGAAAATCAACTTTACATTTAACGGGCGTGATAACAGGAACTTAGTTGGTTCAGCAGTAGCTGCCGGAACCAAAATTACAATGATGGATGCAAATGCGGATAATATAAAATCAATGTGGTCAGATATGACTATGGACTTAACTCCATTCTTCGAAAAGACATATGCATCAACTGATGGAAAAAAATATGTTGATAGAATTATGCCAAGCATGTCTGGATTGTCAGCATCATTGTTTGATGGGAAGTATTCATATTTTCCTTATGCACCTCAAGCTTTTATGATATTCTGTAATAAGAATATCTTTGATGAATGTGGTATTACAAAGTATCCTGAAACCTGGGCTGAGTTAATGGATGCTTGTGAAAAAATAAAAGCAAAAGGCTATATCCCGGTTACTACTGATAATGGATATGCAACGAGCTGGGTGGGGTACTATCTGAGCCGTCTGCTTGGTAATGAAGAAGTAGAAAAATTAAGCAACGACCCAAAAGCTTGGAGCAATCCAAAGGTTCTGGAGGCAGCAAAAGCTATCGAAGAAATGGCTAAGAAGGGTTACTTTGATCCGGTTATTGAAACAAATACATACCCAAATGCACAGCAGAGTATGGTTATAAATGAAAAAATTGCAATGTACATTAATGGAACCTGGTTACCAAACGAAGTAAGTGAATCAACTCCTAAAAACTTTAAGTGGGGCTCATTTGCATTCCCAACTGTTGAAGGTGGTGTTGATGACCAGACAGCAGGCTGTTATAGCAGCTATGGTATTGCTATCAACAAGTCAGCAACTGCTGAAGAAGCTGAAGCAGCTGCAGCTTTTGGAGTGTATGTTACCACAGCTTTTGACCAGAAATTCTCAGATTCTGCAAATGCTATTCCTGTAAGTGTTGATGGCGTATGGCCTGATAGTTTGAAGGATGCACAGCAGGTTATGGCTAAGTATACAAAAAGATATCCATCTCAGACTTCTCTGATACTAAATAGTAATAGTAAGCAGATTATAGCAGACGCCTGCCTTAAACTCATGGGAGGAAGCATAACAGCTGAGAAGTTTGTAGAAATGGCATCTAAGTTCTAATTTGTGATTGTTGTGAAAGATAATCAATGCCATTAGCATAAGGTACAAAATTGCTGTGGCTTTTTAATTAGAAAAAAATAAAGATTTGTTAAAGGCAAAGGGGATAGACCTTTGCCTTTTTCTAAAAAGGGGGCTTTTATGAAACAAACGAAGAGGTCGGTTTTGATTTTTATGATGCCGGCTGTGGTTCTTATGATAGTTATTTTTTTATATCCAACTTTAAGAACAATTATCATGAGTATGTTCAATGCAAAAAGTGTTACTACTCCACTTGCAGATTGGAAGTTCGTCGGAATTGACAATTTTATTAAATTGATTGAAACACCATTATTTGTAAGGTCGATGGCAAATATAGGGAAAATATGGATATACAATGGAATTGCAACACTTGTCTTATCTATGTTATTCGCACTTGCTTTTACAAAAGACATTCGGTTCAAAAAATTTTTTAGGACAATAGTGTACCTCCCAAATGTTATTGCAGCTATTGCAGTAGGTTATATGTGGCTGCTTTATGTATATAACAGTAGATTTGGATTGCTTACTACCACATTTTCAAAACTAGGGCTGACAAAACTCGCGGAATTTCAGTGGCTTAGTTCGGATAATATGTTTTTATCAATGTGTATTGCCAATGTGTTTGGCAATGTTGGATATTTTATGATGATGTTTATAGCAGGCATTGAAAAGATTCCAACGGATTATTTTGAAGCGGCCTCCTTGGAAGGTGCAACAGGATCTCAACGATTTTGGCATATTATTTTCCCATTAACTAAGGGTGTTTTGAGGACGGCAATTGTACTGTGGACAACAAGGACAATGGGCTTTTTTGCGTTATCTCAGGTATTTGCCGGTGTAAATACATATACTCCTATGCTCTTTACATATCAGACTTTGTTTGGAACAGAAGTTGCGTCAGAATCAATTAACGCAGGAATGGCAGCGGCAGCAGCTGTATTAATGACAGTAATTGTAGTATTTGTTTCACTGATTTTAAATCGTGCAATCAAAGATGAAAGCTATGATATGTAGGAGGGTGATATGATGAGAAAGAATAATAGAGTAACAAATTTTCGCTGGCGAAAAGAAGTCCGTCTATTACCTTGTTATATAAGCGGACTCGTATGGTCGTTTTTTACGATTTTTATGATTGGTTGGATTGTGGCGGACTCTCTGTCATCAACAAAAGAAGTTTTCACGGGGAATGTACTGGCTACAGGCTTACATTTTGAGAATTATACAAAAGCATTTTTTAGGAATAAAGCATTAATGAACTTATTAAACTCAGTGATTTATACTGTTCCATCATGCTTTCTTGCAATTATTGTGAGTGCGCCCGCGGCATATTGTCTAACGAGATTTAAGTTCAGATTTAGAGGATTGATTAAAAAGAGTATTGTTACTGCGCTTGGCATTCCTGGAATTATGATTGTTATGCCATTATTTTCGATTGTAAGTACACTTAAATTGGGTGGAACCCATTTAACACTGATATTTATATATACTGCTACTTCGGTACCATATACTACTTTTTTCCTTATGGCGTTTTTTCAGGGAATATCTGAAGCATACGAGGAAGCAGCAGCAATTGATGGTTGCGGACCGATACAGTGTTTTTGGAGGATTATGTTTCCTCTAGCTCAACCTGCGGTTATGACTGTGACTATTTTTAACTTTATAAGTAGATGGAATGAATATTTCATGGCACTTATTTTTGCTAATAAATCAGAGCTTCGTCCTGTTGGCGTAGGTCTGTACCAAACAGTTCAGTCTATGATGCAATCAGGAGATTGGGCTGGAATGTTTGCTTCAGTGGTTATTGTATTTATGCCAACAGTAATAATATACTTATTCCTCTCAGACAAAAATTGTAGTTGGAGTAACTTCTGGTGGTGTTAAGGGCTAATTTTATTAAATATAGAGGTAATAAAATGCATTATAATAATGTTAGAGTTGGAATTTTTACGGATTTACATCTGGATATTATGCATGATGGAAGGGCTAGATTAAATGCATTTATTGATCAGATGGAGAAAGAAAATGTTGACTTTATAATACAACTGGGAGATTTTTGCTATCCTGAAGATACGAGTAAGTGCCTTTGTTCAGAAGAGAATCTTCCGGTTAATCTTAAAAAAATGCAATGACAACTCCGATTGACGTTCCTAAAATTGAATTGTTAGAGAAGTTCAACCATTTCTCCAAACCTCATTATCATGTACTTGGAAATCACGAGCTTGATTTTTGCTCAAAAAAACAGGCAATGAAGCTTTATGGAATGGAAAATCGATTCTATTCCTTTACCTGCAAAAGGCTGGAAGTTTATCGTGTTGGATGGAAACAATTTTCAGAACAGAAAGTGGAGAATTTAAGGACTACTATTACGGGGACTATTTTGATTCAAAGGATCTTCCGTATATTGATCCTGAACAAATGAGCTGGCTTGAAAAAGAATTGTTCTCAGACGAAATGCCTGTGGTTATATTTTCGCATCAGCCCCTCAATAAAAGTTCGAGAGGAATAAAAAATGCTGATGAATTATTGGACTTGTTTGACAATGTAAACAAAAAAATGGTAAGAGGGTCTGTTATGCATAAATGGACATACGCATGTAGATGTCTATACTGAATGCAATGGGGTAGGATACTATACTCTAAATAGCATGTCTAACCATTGGATAGGAAAGGATTTTGCTAAACATAGATTTTCAAATGAAATTGAATCGTCATTTCCAAATCTACAATATACCTTTCCATACAAAAAACCATTATATGCTGTGGTGGAATTGGACAGCAAAAGGGCTTATATTAAAGGAAAGACAGGAGAATTTTTTGAGCCTGGTCCAGTAGATATGGGATGTAAGCAAGAGTTGAGTGCTTCTATTCGTGATAGAGAGATAGTATGGTAAGCTTGGCTTGTATAAGCAGATTATAATTGATTAGGGAGGAAATATGGAATTAAAATTTACAGGCATAGGGGCAGCGTACTATCCCGTGCTTGGCAGCAACTGTGCGTTCTTCGAGCATGGAGGATGTTTATATTTAATTGATTGTGGAGAAAGCACTTTCAAGTCAATGTACTCAAGGAATGAAATATATCATTATGATAAAATTACTGTACTAATAACGCACCTTCATGCAGACCATATAGGCAGTTTGGGTTCTTTCCTTTCATTCTGTAATATTGTGCTTCATAAAAAAGTTCTACTGGCATCAGAAGAAGATACCATTGTGCATATTTTGTCTCAAAGCGGGGTTCAACCGGATATGTATGAATTTACAACAGACTTTAGTAAATGTGAAACAGAAGGCCTTAGAATAAAAGTACAGAGGGTTGTTCACGCTAAAGACATGTTGTGTTGTGGCTTTGTGTTTGATTGTGATGGGGAAAAGACGTATTACAGTGGAGATACAAGTATTATACCTGAAAATATTTTCAAAACATGTTTCTGTCTGGAGAGATAAAAACTATGTATCAGGAATGCACATATTTAGATACAGATAGTATATCTCATTTTTCACTTAAAAATTGAGTGAATTGATTCAGGTTAATGAAAGAAATCGTATTTACTGTATGCATTTGGGTGATGATATAAAAAGATGATATTATGAGGGCTGGTTTCCGTATTCCTGAAGTAGTTTGATATGTTGTTAGTTGAGATAAAGAATAAATAGCTAATTCACAATCAGATTGTGATTAGTGAATGGACATTTATATGATTGAAATTTTTGGAGGAAAAAATGGAATGAATAATACACTTCATTTATTCAATAATGATACTGTTCAGGTCGCTGCGCATCGTGGGACTGCGGGCGCTAATATTCCTTGTAATACAATTACCGCATTTGACATTGCTTTACAAGGTGGGGCATCTATATTGGAAATGGATCTTTTTAAAAGTGCAGATGGTGAGATTTTTTTATTTTTCATACAGGGAAAGAGCCATATCAGTTAAACAAAGATATTGACCTTACTCAACTAAGCAGTAAAGAGATTAGACAATTAAGATTGATTAATGTTGATTTCAATGCGACACAATGGGGAATTAATACATTTGACGAGGTACTTGAACACTTTAAAGGGCGTTGTATTTTGAACCTTGATCGGATTGGGACTTGCATATCCGATGTGATTAAAATTGTTGAACGGCACAATATGAGAGAGCAAATTCTCTTAAAACATGCACCGGACAAGGAAGTCCTTAAAATTATTGAGGAAATTGCTCCCTCGTATATGTTCATGCCTACATATATGGAGGAAGACACTGCATCAGAGATGGTTGAAAACATGAATATAAACTATATTGGAGCAGAATTAGTATTTAAAACTGAACAGTCTCCTGTAATTCAACCTGAGTATATTGATCAGATGAAGAAGAAAGGGAAGATTCTTTGGGGGAATGCAGTTTTATATGATTTTAAGATACCACTTTCTGCGGGGCATACCGATGATATTTCACTCATTGAAAGTCCTGAAAAGGGCTGGGGATGGTTGGTCGACCATGGATTTGACATTATTCAAACTGATTGGACATATCAATGTTGTAAGTATCTTAAAGACAGAGGGATTAATAAGTGAAGAGAATGCTAAAAAACATTGAGCTATATCAATATTTAAGTGAAAAAAAGTTGTTATTATTATATTTTTCATGAGATAATGTATTCTAATCATTTTATGTTGTTAAATAACAAAATGTAAGATTCTTTACAAGCAGAATTTTTTTGTACTTGTAAAAATAGATTGGAGTGTAAAAACATAGCAACTATTAAGGATATAGCAAAAGAAGCAAAAGGTATCCCCTGCAACTGTCTCAAATGTCTTGAATGGGAAGGATAATGTAAGTAGTGATAAAATACAGAGAGTTATGCAGGTTGTTGAGGAGATGGGATATGCTATTAATGAAAAAGCGCAAAAATCTTCGTAAAGGGGCGGCAAAGGTTTTAGCAGTTGTAGTACCTAATATATACGATAAGACATATATAGATTTTTTCTCTAATTTTAAGGATTATGCTGAACGAAGAGAGTATGTAGTGGATTTGTATATTACAAATGACAATGGGGATTATGAAAAAAAGCAAATTCAAAGAATCAAATCCAGGATGACAGAAGGGATAGCTGTTTTTACTTCAATATCCGATGGAAGTAAGCCCTACTTTGAAGCTGGATTTTCGAAAGAGGACGTGATTTTTATCTCGTGCAAGCAATCCTATAGCAGTAAATTTATAGGCTATGACGGTAGACAGGTTGGTGAAAATATTGCAAAAAGAGTTTTGAGTGGAGGGTACAAGAAGGTCGCACTTTTAACAGGGCCATTGACTAACTCCAGTAAAAAGAATTTTACGATAGTTTTTGAAGGAATAAATAATTCTGACAAAATCAGTGAAATATATGGGTTGATTACTACTGAACAGTGTAGCCATCAAAGTGTAGTAAAAATTTTTACTCCATCATGTGTCCGGACGTAGTAGTAACAGATAGTCTATCACTGGCAGAGATAATTAAAGCTGTCTACCAGAACTTTTACAGCAACAATCCGATGGATATTATTTCGCTTTCTCCCGTATATACAGTCCCAGAAATGGATATTATTAAATACGAGATTGATTATAGAAAGATGGGAATTGAAGCAGCCTCGTATTTGATTAATCGCAATTGGGAAAGTAGTAATGAGATAATTATACAACCCAAAGGTTTTTCCGATTGGCAAAGACTAAGAGCAAATAGCGAAGGAAAAGTATTAAATGTCTTGTCTATTGGAAGCCCTACGACAAGCGCTCTTAAGACTGTGGTTAATCGTTATGAATATAATACAGGAGTAAAAATACGGATTACTGAATTACACTCAGAAAGCATCTATGACCTTATGAAGAATTGGGGGCCTGAACTATCTTATGATATTGTCCGAATGGGTAAGGACTGGTTTCCAAATTTTGGCAAGTTGGTATTTGAGCCTCTCTCTAGTATTGACCGAGAGATAACAAGTGTTTTAGATGGATACCTACCTAATGCGCTGAGAAACTATGCTTATTTAGATGGGAGATTTATGCTCTTCGAGAACACCAAGTATACAATTGTTATTCTACAGAAAGGATTTGTTTGAGGATACCAGAGTAAAAAGATTATATTATGAGATGTATAAACAGACTTTAGAAGTGCCGAAGACTTTTGAAGAGTATAATCAAATAGCTCGGTTTTTCACTAGAAGATTTAATAACGAATCTCCGGTTGAATATGGATGTACATTTACATCAGGAGAACCGGAACTTGTGGGGGTAGAGTTTCTAATGCGTTATTTCAGTCATTCTGAGACTTTGATTGATGAGAAGGGTGATATTTTCTACAGTATAGAAGCAGCAGAAAAAGCACTTAAAGAGACCTCAGATTCATGGAATTGCTCTTCTAAAGAAAAACACATGTGGTGGACTGATACAGCCAAAGAATTTGCCGAAGGTAATACGGCAATGAGTATTCATATGATAAATCATGTTAGTGGATTTGTTGGTACTGATTCAAAAGTTAGGGGTAAATTAGGATGGAGTGTAGTACCGGGTAATAACCCTATGTTAGGGGGCAGTGTACTTGGAATTTCCAAGTATTCAAATAATAAAGAAGAAGCACTTAGATTTTTGAAGTGGCTTAGTCGTGATGATATTGGTACAGCAACAGTATTACTTGGTGGAATGTCAGCCAAAAATGCAGCCTATGATGATGCTGAAGTAAATAATTCATATCCTTGGCTGGACTATGCTAAAAAGTGCTTTGAGAATTCACGGGGTAATTATTGCCCTACAAAAGACGGAGAAAAAGTAGTGTTAAAAGAATTACAAAACCTGTTAGGTTTAGCAGTTAGAGAAGGAATAATGGGCAATATAGACATGGATAATGTGATTAAATTTGCACGTTCTTCCTACGAAAGAATAAAGAAGAAAAGAAATGATAAATTTTAGGAGGTTAGAGGTGCAGGAATCTATTTATAAGACTGAAAAGTATCGTTATACAGCGATAAGACTGATTAAAAGATAAACGTGGGATTTTTGGAATGCCCAAATCAATATTAGTGCTGACTTTGAATGTGAAATCACGAAGGATAAAAGGATTATATTATGAAACAGATGGAGAGATAGTCTTTTATATAAAACATTTTATTTTAAAAGATGCTTGTTTGATTTCCATAGAAGTAGAACAAGACGAGAATTATGAACTTAAACATGTTTTATGTGAAAGGCAAGTATATTAAGTTTGATCATATTAATAGCTGTTGGAAATTTCAAATTGAAATTAGTGGTTTGACAGGTCCAACAAGAACCTTGTTTGCGCATACTATTTTTGAGAAGACGGTATTACTCTCAGGGTTGAGGAAAATGATATAGGAAGGTGTGCCGGAAAGTATAGTAAAGATACATATCCACAAACTCAGATTGAAGCAGCTAGTCATTACTCTTTTGCTGCGCGGGAGGTGTTAAGGCGTATGGGGGTAGCAAGCTACCTTCACAATAACAGTCTAGGATATCTCCTGTTATTGGGATTTGAAACATGTAATGAACTTCATCCCGATTTTCCACCTCATTGGCATTTGATATTTAGATGGCCTTATTTTTGTGGCTCACAGGCACCTCATATTTATATTGATGACGAAGGTAGAATGACACACAATGTAATGTATATTGATGGAATTAGTGGCGTTTGTAGAAAATATCAAGTTGATGAATGGTGTAAGTTTGTCGACATGTATGGAGCGAATGTCCTTGCCTTTCGTGTCGTTGAAGATGGAGGGATGGAGTTAACAACTCCGGGAGGAAACGTATATAAGATATCATCCTATAATAAAGAGTATGGTGTAAAAGTATATTGTAGTAACAGTTACTTAGGGGCATCTTAGTATTGAAAAAATGATACAGACAAAGGAAAACTTCAAGTTTTTTTGGAATGATGAGGAGCGTAGTGATGATTCATATGCAGAAAGCGTTGAATACGACCCATATACCGGATCCATTGTTAAAACAGAAATAATGCATGAACATAAGGGGCTGATATAATGGAAGAGTATTTAATGAATGATGGGGTATTCTTATTTCAACTGATATGCGCAGGACTTTGTGGTATGGCGGTAGGTATAGAGAGACAGAGCCGTATGAAGTCTGCAGGAGTAAGAACTCATTTTGTAGTAGCCATGGCATCGGCACTTATGATGATAGTTTCTAAATATGGTTTTTTGGATGTTATCATCATCAATGGCGCAAGTGTGGATGTATCCAGAGTAGCTGCAGGTATAATATCTGGTATAGGTATACTTGGTGGAGGACTTGTTTTAATAGGGAAGCAGGGACTTGTAAGTGGTATGACAACAGCAGCAGGAATATGGATGACCGTTGGTATAGGTATGGCGATGGGAGCAAGGATGTATGTGTTGGGTTTTGAAGGAACAATACTTATTCTCCTAATGCAATATCTCTTTCATAAAAAGTTTGCAATGTTTAAAGAGCCTTTAAGAGCCAGGCTATAATTTCAGTTGGGGATGCAAAAGAGAATGTAGATGCAGTAATGAAGGAATTGGAAGAAATGGGGATGGAAGTGAGCAGAATAAAGATTGAAAAGAGAGACGCAAGTTCGTTTCAGTTGAAATGTGATGTAATACTTCCCAAAATGATGGAAAAGAAGTGATTTTATGGGAATTATGGCTAAGATGAATGCTCTTATTTCTTATGAAATTT